>Ga0194126_10000969_pt1 | contig 48518 bp, 49 predicted proteins | sample TA2KigC150mmetaG_FD_148641 | JGI IMG/M metagenome (GOLD analysis project Ga0194126, IMG submission 148641) | Freshwater microbial communities from Lake Tanganyika, Tanzania - TA2015035 Kigoma Deep Cast 150m | ecosystem: Environmental > Aquatic > Freshwater > Lake | place: Tanzania: Lake... | reverse complement strand
AATGCCTCAGCCTCAATAATTTTACTCAGAATGTGACGAATAGAGAAGCCGAAAGTAGAGGTGCGTCCAGATCCGAGCATTTTTCGCCTCGGGACTCATTGAAGCCGTTCTTGGATATAAAATATTGTTAACTTATCTGAGCCGACCAATTCGACACGCTGGCTCTTTCAAAAAATCGGCAGTTTATAAACAGACTCTAATTACATAGCAGATGGTTACCTGAATATTTGGAGTCTTTTAAAACCAGGAGATTTATTTATAGACTTAAATGCAGACAATAGCTGGAATTATTTAATTAATACCAATGGGCAAACATCTCAAGGCAATTATAATCTATTTTCTTTAAATCTATCCTCAGTAAAAGGAGATGCCAATAACAGTAATTATTTATTATCCAACGAAACAAGAAATTGGTCTGGATATGACATAAGAGATAGTCATCCTGTGGGAGTAAAAAATTTAACTGGCCCCATCGGAAGCACATATTTCTCAGGATGGCAAACACCACTTTCTACCGGGACAATAGTTTCATCAACTTTTAATTTTTCAGGACTATCGGGAGGCGGTCTTTATATCGGTTCAGAAGATTTTATTATTAGTTGGACGGTAAACTGCGCCAACGACGTGGTGTATGAAAAAATTTCCAACCACGTCCCCATACCGCCCACGATGCTCCTTCTCGGTTCCGGGTTAATCGGTCTTATTGGAATTAGAAGGAGATTTAAGAAGGGCTGAGGGGTTTAAAATTTGTTTCCATGAAAGGCGGAGCCAGTAATGACTCTGCCTTGAAAAATCTGGATTCCGGGTCGCGCTTCGCTTGCCCGGAATGACGATTGAGCGCCAGATTTTCAAAGAATCTCCCCTGTTATTATTTAGGGGAAAGTTGGAAAAAAAGGCTAAGGTCCGGGAATTCGCCTTTTTCCATGCCGGTAATCGGGATATCTTTCAGAACGATCTCCTTCAAATCCTTTCCGGAAGCCACCAGCCGTTTCAGCAGCAGATTTCCTTCCTGGATCTGAATTTCAACCCGGACTGTATCGAACAGGCTTAGGGGCAAAGGAAGCTTCGTGCCTTGAATTCCTTGAATCTCGCCCCGCTGCAGCAAGGCCCAGGCCTGCCCGTTAACCTTTCCAAAATCATCCTGCACCCATTGCAGGGTTGCCTCTCCGCTTAGCTTCATCGGGAAGGAAAACTCATTTGGCGAAGATGCTTTGACCTCCAGATTGTTGAGTTTGATTTTCATCCGGCCCTGATTCTTTTCGGATTTGATTTCCCCTTGTAAGCGCTGAGAGGTTTGTAAATCTTTCAGACGAAGATCGGTTTTTCCCAATAAAAAACTCACAGGGTTAGGCTGAACGGCCACGTCAGGAACCTCAAAAAAAAGAGCCTTGGAGTGAATGTGTAACTTTTCAAAGTGAAGGTGAAAAGGAAAAGAAGGCCCTGCCCTGCCGATGGACAAACTCAGCGGAAGCGTTTCTTCGAAGTTTTGAATGACCGCTCTTTTTACTCCATCATAAGGAAAGTGCCATAAAAAGAAAACGTATAGGAGTGAAAGGGCATAAAAGGCATATCCGAATATCTGCATGGGCGATTCGATGAATCCTGTACTATCCCCGGTAGAATACCATCTGCAGGGTGATGTCCAGAAATCGGGGAGTTGTATAACGGGGCTTTATGGCCATGCGCGCGATACGAAACCCCCCTGGAGAAGACTGGATTAAATAAAGAAAACGGGTCAGGTGAGGAAGGTCTGCTTTTTCCAGCGATAACTCGACCGTCATTACTTCCGCTCCGCCCCCCACCGCCGGAGTTGGTTTAATGGAACGGATATTCTGGCGGAGGCCGGACCGTTCAACCCAGCCGTCCAGTTTAGAGAGCGGCGAGAGAGCCCTTTCTTCCACCGGAACCTTCTGGGCCATAACCATTCTTAGCTGTTTTAAGGAATCGTACTCTTTCGTGAGCAGACGAAGCTCTTTAAGTTCCCGCTCTTTTTGCGGGATGAGCCGTTCCAAATCCCGGGCCCGCTTGAGCGCAGGGTATAAAGCCAGATGGAATACCAGCAAAACCCCGATGATGCAGGCTCCACTGACGAGAAAGGCTTTTTCCCTTCCTGAAATCTTCACTCCTTAAATCCCCCGTTTCATCTGAAGCTTGAATTCGATCACGTTCTCTAAAGCGCTGGCCCGCGCCGTTTTCAACTGGACATCTTTGTATAGAGGGGATTTGTCCAGCTTTGATTTTATGCGGTTGACTGTCTCGAAAGAATCTGCCTCGCCGGCCACTTCCACGGTTTCTGGTTCCACGATCAGGTCAGTAACCCTGATTTTCCAATCGGCCTCGATCATCGTGCTGAATTCGCGCAGGATTTCCAGGGGTGAGCTAACTTTAGACAGCCCCCCCAGGGCGTCCACGCGCGCCTTTTCTTCTTGCACGAAATTTTTCATCTGCTGGACTTCGCTAACTACTTTCTTGATCCCGGGGTGGGCTTGCATAAATTCTTTGCGGATCTCGGCTTTCAGGTCCTGGTATTTCTTTTCTTTCAGGTATAGGTTCACTGAAAAAGCCGCAATCCCCAGGACGGCAAGGATGATTGCGTAGGAGAGGAGAAGAGTCGCCCGGGTTTTTTCCTTTTTCGCCTTCCTTACAGAAGCAAATTCTTCCTGCCGAAAATTAACCCGCTCTGCCTCCCTGGCGGACTCCCGGAAAGCAGCGCCGAGGGCCACAGCGAGGGCATGGTGGTGTTCTTCGGGAACATCCGCCATCAAGGCGGGAGAAATGCGATTAATGTCCAGGATGGCCACAGGGGTTTTTAGATTTTCGCCAAAAACTTCTTCGATACCGGGCAAGGCGGCAGAGCCGCCCGTCAGAAAGATTTTTTCCACGGGCTGGCCGGCTGGACCTGATTCATACGAGATCAACGTCCGTTTGACTTCATCGGCCAGGTGGCTTAAGGCGGGCGTAACCATCCCGGCGATGGAGATTGACCGAATCAGGGTCAGGTTTTCATCATGCCAGACGATCATCGTGGTCTTCTCCTGCCCCACATCCAGAAGAGCGCCGGAGGAAATGCCAACTCTTAGGTTCCTGGCCAGCCAGAAAAGGGCCAGGGCTTCTGGAACCACGCTTTCCGGGTCCAGGCCCGCCTCCTCCATCAAGGAAAGTTGCTCTTTTAGTTCCTCTTTCCTAACAGCAAAGGCCAGGGCTTTATTTCCGTCTGGACCTCCTTTGGCCATGTAAAAATCAACAAGCACCTGATCGATGGCCAAAGGGAGCAAGGACTCAACTTCAAATTTTATTACCTGCTGGTTCTTTTTCATCTCCTTAAAAGGGAGCGAAAGCCGGTGGACCATCATTCGATGCGAGGGAAGGGATACGATTATATTTTTCCCCTCCTTTTCTCCTCCGGGAAATATCTTCGCCAAAATCTGGAGTTTCTCGCCCCGGGCCTTTTCCGTACTGCTATAAGGATAAAACCCGTAGTTCGTTACCCGATGCCCCTGCCAGGTACGGGTTAGTTCTACGGCTTTAATCCCGGTTGAACCAAAATCCAAACCCCAAGTTTTGATACTCATTCTCTGGCCTTTTTATAATTTAAAAGTTCGTACCCCTTGGAAAATTGCCCAATTCGCGCCTCGCGCCTTGCGACTTACGGTCTTTATATTATCCGGTTTTCCAGTAAAGAACCCTGGTTTTCCTTCCCTCTCTCTTAACCACCGTCTGCACCACGGCCCGGGCATCGCGATAATGTCCGAGCACATTTACGGAAAAGAAATTACTCCCCACAGTGATCTCGCTGCTGACCTCCGGGTAAACCTGATCCCAACCCGGAACGGAACGGAGATCTTCGGCTTTGCCAAAGGGCTTTTCCTGGCGGTAATCCAGCACAGCCTGGGCCATAGAGCGGTCCACTCTCTCTGAAAGGCTCATGAGAACCGGCAGACTGGCTGTGTTAATGTTAATTTTTCTGTCGGAATAGATGGTCAAGTATTTCTTTAGCCCTTCCCGCTCATCAGTTCCCTGGAAGGTGGAAACGTCAATTTCCTTAATCAGCAGTAATTCTCCAAGAGAATCGAGGGGCCCGTTCTTTGGGGCGTAAGGGCGTTTCAGGTTTATATAATATTCCCTTTCTGCCCCCAGGGGTCTTTTCTGATCGTCGGGGTCAAGCCAATCCAGGAGGGCATCGACTTTCTTCGGGTCGTGTCCCAAAACAGAAAAGAGACGGTCGAGTTGGTTTTTCTTCTTCTGGTCTACATTCCCGTATTGATCAATCAGGCCATTTAGATTAAATTTAGCGCTCTCGTCGGCAATCTGTCCGGCAAAATGACCCTCATTGAAAAGCTGGGAAGAAAAAACTGCCAGAATCTCGAACTTTGCCCATCTCTCGTCCAGGGCGTCATAGGATGGCTCATCCTCCTGGATCAGGGCCCGGGCAATCTCCACTCCCGACTGGGCGATGCAGGATGCCTGGGTCAGGTCCCGGAAATTACCGGCCAGGTTGGCCTCCACCCGCATGGCCCGGTTGAGTTGCAGGCCCGTAACCACGAGGAGGGTGAGGATGAGCAGGGTCAACACTAAAGCGACGCCCTTTTGACTTCCCGGCCAATCAGAAATCGAATTCACCTGCTTTATCCTCTTTCCCCGGCCAATGGTAAAAAAACCTGGCTGCGAAAGGTATGAATCTGGTTATGAGAATCTTCCAGGGTTAAAATAATCTCTATCCGCGCCGGAAGTTCATGGCGCTTATCTCCTTCCGATGAATTCCATTCTTTTTGCTTTCTCCCCTGCCGGTCGAAGAATAAGAAGCTAAGCCCGCGCACACCGTCACAGACCGCCAGTTTTCGCCCTCCCCGCAACAAATCTCCATCTACAGCCTCATCCTGACGTCGAAAAAGGGTAAGCCCCTTCCCCCCCGGCTCATGATCTAGAAAATATCCTATCTCCAGGATTTCTCCCCTGCCTTCTTGAATGCTGGCATAGGGGTGAGCCAAAGATGTGAAATCCAATCGATCCTGGAAATAATCCCCTGCCCTGCTTGTCTGCCCTATTAACCCGTATTGAAAAGCCTGAGGTCGCCCCCCCTTATTGGATATGAAGCTTCCTTTCAACTCCGCTGTCATTCTCTCCAGGATCAACCTGCCTTGCTGGATGACCTCCGCACGATCTGAAGCATTGGCCATGACCATCATGGATTGGTTAAAAGTCATGTAGAGAAGGGAAAAGACTACGGACATGATGGCCAGAGTCATCAGGATTTCGAATAAGGTAAAGCCGCCTTTTCGCATCATAGTCTGTTTGGTCTATCTAAGCGAAGCGCCCTGGCTTCCGGACCTGCTCGGGTTCCCCAATTTCATCTTTTGGCAAAGTAGGCCGTAAGCTCCAGAGTGCGTTCCTGCCTTCCTTCCATCCAAAAAACCCGGACCTGGGCCTTCCGCAGGTTCAACACTTCCGTCAGCGAAACAACCTGCTCCCATCTAAACACAGGAAATTCCTTCCCGCCAGTTCCGGAGTTTTTTTGGGGCTCGGAAAAACCAATGCTTTCCAACTCAGCCATCTTCTCCCTGGCCAGCAAGGTGGCCAGAGATATCTGGCTTGCTTCATCAACCAGGCGGACGCTGCCGACTTGAGACCGCAAAAAGGCGACAGCAACCAGAGAGAGGATGGCCAGAGCAATCATCACCTCCAGCAGACTAAAGCCGGCAGGTCTTTTGCAGAATGCGCTTTTAAGGATCATTCCTTCTCCCGTTCCATATAGCCAGCAGCCACTTCGATTTTTCCGCCCAGGGGATTTACGAAAATAGTAAACACCTCTTTTTCGCTTTTTTTAAGATGAATCGTGCATTCCTCAGCCCACCCTGTTGGCCAAAATTCCACATAGGCCGCTCCTTCATGAACTTTGCCCCGTTCCGGATGGTAAACATCCAAAAAAATCACTCCCTCCGGGAGGTAATGGATCTGGCCCTGAGAAGATGGATCCCGGGAAAATTTCCCCCTTTCACCTTCCCGGGTGACCCAAAAAGCGTTTTCCTTTATATCTATATTCAGGCGGTACTTATGTTTTGTAGTGGCGGCCTGATTCTGAGCATACCGCAGACTCCCGGCAAAACTCAGAACCGCTCTTTTCATATCCCGGGGCATGATGAATTCACGAAAGTTCGGAAAAGTCAGGAGAAATATAAACCCCAGGAGAAGAAGAACGAGCATTAATTCAACAAAAGTGAACCCCTTGCTGCACTTATAAAGATCACCTTTCGATGTCCTGATTTTCACCCTCTCCGCCTTCTTCCCCATCGGCTCCCAGAGACTTAAGGTCAAAGTCCTTGTTTTTCGCTCCGGGGGAGAGATAAACATAAGGCCTTCCCCACGGATCCAGCGGAATCTGTCCCTTTTCCAGGTAACCTCCTTCCCGCCAGTTTTTCGGAATCATCCCCATGGTTGGTTTCTGCACAAGAGATTCCAGCCCCTGTTCGGTGCCGGGATAGGCCCCGTTGTCTAACTTATAAAGTTTTAAAGCCGCCTCCAGGTTTTCAATCTGCAGCCTGGCTTTTGTCCTCTTGGCTTCTTCTGTTCTACCCATAAATCGAGGAAGAACAAGTCCGGCCAGAATGCCCAGAATGACAATAACCACCATGAGTTCTATCAGGGTGAATCCATTCCTTCTCAAGAGAAGAATCCCTCTTTTGGAGAAGGGGATTTTTACATCTCCTTGCTTTTTATTCTTAACCAAAAAAATCATTTTCCCCCCAATTCCGTTTCTTCAGCGGATTATCTGGCTCATTTCCAGGATGGGCAGAAGCACAGATAGGGCAATGAATCCGACCCCCAATCCCATAATCAGGATCATTACCGGCTCCAACAAAGACATAAGGCTCCGCAAGTCTGCCTCGATTTCGTTTTCCATAGTCGCCGCCACTTTTTCTAACATCTTCCCCAGCGCACCGCTCTTCTCTCCCACGGAAACCATCTCCAGAACAAGAGAAGGAAAGAGGGCGGTCTGTCTAAGCGTAAAAGACACCTCTTCTCCTTCCCGGATTTTTTCCCGGGCCCTAATTAGCGCTTTCGTTAGCACCCGGTTTCCCACCACACCCTGAGAAATCTCCAGGGCCTGAAGCATAGGTAATCCCCCGTTTAATAGCGTTCCCATTGTCCGGGACCAGCGGGAAATGGCCAGCTTGCCGTAAAGGACTCCGGCCAGAGGGAATTTCATCTTCAGGCGGTCCCAAATCAGGGCCCCCGATTCACTGCGCAGGGAACTTCTCAGCCAGAAGCCCAGAATGACCAAACCGCCTAAAAAAGCCCACCAGAAGCGATTTAAAAGACCACTCACAGTTATAAGGATCATGGTGGGCAATGGAAGAGACTGCCCTACATCCGAAAAAATTTTGGTTACGGTGGGAACCACGAAGGCCATCAGGAAAAACAGGACGCCAAGGCCGATGATAAACATGAAGATCGGGTAAGTCATGGCTGTACGGATTCTCTGGCGCAGGGCAACTTGATGTTCACTGAAATCCGCCCACCTGGATAGGGTAAGATCCAATGTGCCGCTTGCTTCCCCGGCCCGGACCATTCCAATGAACAGAGTTGAGAACACCCGGGGATGACGGGATAGGGAGTCGGCGAAACTGCTTCCTTCCCTGACGCGCTCCCGAATCTGGGTAAAGGTTTTTTTAAGCGCGGGATGATTTGATTGCTCGATCAAGGCTGAAAGGGAGGAAGTCAAAGGAATACCGGCTTCCATGAGCGTGGCCAACTGCCTTAAGGCCAGGGCAAGATCTTTCGCTTTTACTTGTCTGAAAAGGAAGGAAAAGAGGGGGGTGGCTTGCTCGCTCGCAGCCGTTGCTTCTTCCCGAATCTGCGTGGGAAAAAATCCCTGCCCCCTGAGTTTCGTCCGGGCCGTTCGGGCGCTCTCAGCATCGATGATCCCTCTAAGGGCTTTTCCCGCGTTGTTCAACGCCTCATATTCGAAGATGGGCAATGAATGTTCTCCTTGAAAGAGATTCGTAAGGCGTAAGGCGCGCCTTGCGCCTCACGGCCTTTCTTATTCCTGGGTAACCCGCACCACTTCTTCCAGGGTGGTTATACCACTTATTACTTTCCGGGCGCCGTCTTCCCGCAGAGTTTTCATTCCTTCCTCAACCGCCTTGCGGCCGACGGTGGCCGAGTCGGCTTTCTTCATGATCAGCTGGCGGATGGCCTCCGACATGATCAACATCTCATAGGTCCCGGTCCGGCCCCGGTATCCCGTGTTAGAACAGGCCGGGCAGCCTTTCCCCCGATAAACCCTGCCCGTCGCTACTTGCTCCGGAGTAATCCCTATTTCAGCCAATGCCTCAGCCTCTGGTATATACCCTTCTTTGCATTCAGGGCAGATGACCCGGATTAAGCGCTGGGCCACGATGGCCCGCACCACGGAGGCGACCAGAAATGGCTCCACCCCCATGTCCACAAGGCGCGTGGCCGCGCTGGCCGCATCGTTCGTATGCAGCGTGCTGAAGACCAGATGCCCGGTCAGGGCCGCCTGGATGGCGATCTCGGCTGTTTCGGCATCCCGGATCTCGCCAACCAGGATCACATCGGGATCATGGCGCAGGACCGAGCGCAGCCCCTGGGCAAAGGTGAGGCCGATCTTTGGGTTGACCTGAATCTGGCCTATCCCCCCCAGTTGGTATTCCACCGGATCCTCGATGGTGATGATGTTCTTGTCCGGGGAATTTATCCGGCTCAGGGCCGCATAAAGGGTGGTCGTCTTGCCACAGCCCGTGGGCCCGGTGACCAGCAGGATGCCATTGGAGCGGTGGATTAACTCCAGTAAAACCTGGAGCTGATCCGATCCCAGCCCGATTTCCTCCATGCCGAAGAGAACGCTGCTCTTATCCAGCAGGCGCAGCACCACCCTTTCCCCGAAAGTTGTGGGAACGATGGATACCCGGATATCGATGTCTTTATCGGCGATCTTGATGGGAATCCGGCCGTCCTGGGGCAGGCGCTTTTCGGCGATGTCCAGTTTGGCCATGACCTTCAGGCGCGAAACAATGGCGGGCTGGTAGCGCTTCGGGGGGTCGAGCCGGTGATAGAGAATCCCATCAATGCGGTACCGGACTTTCAATTCTTTCAGGAAGGGCTCAATATGGATGTCGCTGGCTCTTTCCTTCACTGCCTGAAAGAGAATTAAGTTAACTAATTTAATCACCGGGGCTTCATCGCTTACATCCAGGAGGTCCTCGATCTCTTCCAGCTCATGAAGGATGCGGTCTCTGCTCTCCGTATCCATGGACTGGATCATCTCTTCCGGAGTATCCGCGCTTTGTTCATAAAAACGGTTGATCGCCCGCAGGATTTCACGTTCACTGCAAAGGACTGCCCGAACTTCCCGGCACCCGAGAATTAACCGCAGATCATCCAGGGGTTCGTAATTCAAAGGGTCAGGAGTGGCCACTATCAGAACGCCATCTTCCATCTTTACGGTGACAACTCTATGCTTCCTGGAAAAAGCAATCGGCACCCTGGAAACCAGCGAGGAGTCTAATCCTTCCTCTTCTAAGTTTTTTATGTATGGAAGGCGCATTCTTAGGCTTAGGCTGGTCAGGAGCTCTTCTTCTGTCAGCAATCCTTTTTCAACCGCAAGGACTGCCAGAGTCTTCCCCTTCTGGCCGTTTAAAAGGCCGGCCACAGCTTCGGGAGAAAGTCTTTTTTTCTCTTGAATGATCTCGGCAATGATTTTATCGAACATATTTAGAAAATTTCTTCCAAATCACCCCCACCCCTCTTTGCTAAAAGGAAGGGCAATTCCCCGTGAAATTTAGCGGTTCATTTCAAAACGCTAAATTTTTATAATTTAGGCTCTTGCAAAAGTCGCTTACTCCGTCATTCCGGCGAAAGCCGGAATCCAGAATTCTTTTTAAATCCTGGATTCCGGGTCGCGCTTCGCTTGCCCGGAATGACGACTTCCCCCTGCTTTTGAGAGTTTTGCAAAAACCTCACTTGATAAGCATTTCGTAGGTATCTTTAACCTCTTTTTCCCGCTCTTTTTGCAGCTTCTTTAAATTCTCATCGGCCTCTTGCTTTTTTCTGGCCGTGGCCTTTTCCATATCCTCCGCGCTGCGGATGATGTGCGGAGTGATGAAAACCAAAAGATTGGTTTTGCTCTTCGACCCCCCGTATGTTTTGAACAACCAGCCGAACACGGGCACATTTCCCAGACAGGGCACTTTTTTGGTTTCTTCGGAACGGTCATCCCGGATCAACCCCCCGATGACCATCATCTGTCCACTCTCCACCACAACGGTCGTGTTGGCCTGGCGCTTTCGAGTGGTAACAAAACCAGGGTTGGCCGCGTCAACAGAGGTGATATTGCTGACCTCCATTGAAATCTCCAAACGAACCATCGACGCTTTGCTGATTTGCGGAGTAATCTCCAGTTGGATGCCGATATCCTTGTATTCGAAGGTCCGGGAGACGGCGATGTTGGTCGCGGTTGCGGTAGCGGCTGCCAGGGGTGTTGTAAGGTCCGTCTTCAGGATGGGCACGTTATCAGCCACGATGATTTTCGCTTTCTGATTGTCCATGGTCAGAAGGTGAGGTGTGGAAAGAACGTTCACATCGGTGTCTTTCTGGAAGGCGCGGATTATAGCGCCCAGGTTGATGAATTGTTGTCCCCCGATAGTGATAAATCCCCGGCTTACCCCAAGGACAAGGCCAGGATCCCTAAGAGTGCCTGTCTGAATTCCGCTTATTAGTCCAAAGTCAGTTCCGCCGAATCCCCGCACGCTTCCTTCCACGGGTTGGTCCATCAACCTCCAATCCATCCCGATCTGCAAAGCTTTTTCCATGGACACTTCCGCGATCAGGGCCTCTACCAATACCTGGGAACGAACCGTATCCAATTTCTGGATAACTTCCTCCAATTCTGCAAATTCCTGTGGAGAGGTGGTGATGACCAGTGAGTTCGTAGCTTTGTCGGCTGTGATGGAGGTTTCTTCCGCCGCTGGAGCCGCAGGCGGTGTGGTGCGCGGCGCAGCTTTGGCTTTGCTGCCCACGATGCTGCTTAAGACCTTGGCCAGTTCTTCCGCCCGGGCATGCTCCAGATAGCGGACATGAAGCTGGCTCTTCCCTTTAGGAGCTTCCTTATCCAAACTGGAAATCAGTCGGCGGATATCCTGAGTGTCCTGGTGGTTCGCCAAAACAATTAGATTATTGGTTCGCTCATCCGGAATGACTTTAAAAACTCTCTGGGTGGCGGGAGGGCCGGGCGGCCTTGCCGGGGTAGGGGGGCGTGGATCAATAGAGATAAGCTGGGTAATTTTTTCTGCCAGCGATTTGGCGGAAGCGAACTCCAGAGAAAAGACCGATATTTTTTCTTCGACAATGCGGACGTCAATCTGTTCAATGATCTTCAGCAGGCGGTGAATATTCGATGCCCGCTCAGTGATAATCAGATGATTGGTGGGTTTGTAAGAGACGATTGTCCCATCCTTGGAGATCAGAGGGGTAAAGAGGGCGCGAACTTCGTCGCTTACGGCGTGTTCCAGCGGAACAACCTGGGTAATCATCCTGTCTTCAACTTTGACCGCGCTGGGTTCTTTCCCTTCGTGAATCTCCAAGCCAGCCTGGCGGGCAATGCCCGAGGGAATGATTTTGATGGCGTCTGCTCCCGGAACAGCGGTGAATCCATTCATCTCTAACACAGACTCAAAGACTTTGTAGGCTTCCCGAACCGTGATCTTTTTAGGAGAGATGATGGTTACCTTGCCGCGCACCTGGTCGCTGACCAAAAAATTCTTTCCGGTCAACTCCCCGATGAACTTGATGACCACGCTAAGGTCCACATCCTGGAAATCCATAGTAATCAGGGCATCTTCCGGAAGCGGCTTCAGGGGCATTTTAACCTCTTTTGGTTTTCTCTCTTCTGCCCCTGCCTCTCGAACCGAAAGGAGGGATACTCCCATCCCGCCTATTAAAAAAAGCAGGATTAACGACAAACGTTTAATCATTTCTCCCATGAAGGTTTCTCCCTTTTTAATCGCAAAGAGCAAAGGGCGTAGCGCAAAGAGTTTAATTACTGTTTATCCCACGCTCCTTGCGTTAAGCAACCTTCCTAACACATTATCCCTTAAACATTGTCCCTTATGGCTTTTTCGCTCTACCCTCTGCCCCATGCTCTATGCTCTATGCTGTTTATTACGCCTATCGCCTTGCGGCTTACGCCTTACGTTTTTTATTATCTGATTTCATACCGGAAAACTTCCGACCGGCCTCCCCGCTCGATTTCCACTTCAATATTTGAATCCCTCAATAGCTGCGAGTAGGCCTGAAAAACTTCTTCAGGTTTGTTTATCATTTGACCATTAACTTTTTTAACCACGTCGTTATTTCGCAGGCCAATTTTTTCAATCAGGCTACCCGGTACGATCTCGGAAATGGAATACCCGCCCGGCTGGCCCATCACAAAATGGGGTTTGAATCTGGCCTGGGTCATAAATTGATTGATATTGCCGACAAACGCCGATACATCCTCGCGGTTTATCAAAAAACGACTGGCCGATAATCTTTTGACTACTTCTCCGGTTGGGGGCGCGGGGGTAGCCGCGGCCTTGGGTCGAATCTCCTTTTCTTTTTCTATGAAAGATAAGATTTCTATTTCGCCCTGGCGTTTTATGAGAATCCGATCCCGGGAGATACTAATAATTTTTCCCCCGTCGATATTTTCGTGAATGCGATATATTTTCTGTTTGCGGTCCGCTCCGTCCTGTATTATGGCATAGGAATAGGCGCCAGGGCCGGTTATGGTGCCTACTAATTTATAGTTCCCCCCTGTTGCTGCCCCGGGACTTCCGGAAGGTTCCCTGGCCGAGGAGATAGTTGTCTTCTTTTCGTCCAGAGCAAGCAATTTTAGACCTTTCTCTGCCGGGTTAAAAATATTCTTTTCGGTAATGGGCGCATAACGGTCATAGGGTTCCGGTCTTTCAATTTGGCTTAAAGATGCGCTTCTGGCGGAGCTGGGCTGGGGGGAAATAATCAACCGATCCTGGATGATCACGGCAAAAAGATAGGTAACAAGCCAGGCAGCCGCGGCAAAAAACAGGAGATGAATTATCCAGAAATGCTTATTGAGCATTCTGACCATTTGAATTCCTGACTTTTGATTGGGACTAAGATTTTCGCAGATAAACGCCGAAAGTTCCTCAAGACTACATTACAAAAAAAGCGATTATTTAATGTCCCGAAAGTCTGCATCTATCTGCGTCCCAAATTGGTTATTATCCTAAGATACCTGCTAATGACGATTGGTGTCAATTCCTCCTATTTTTGACGAACCAGCCCCAATAAAAGCAACAAGCCAAGGCTTACGAGGACCGTATCACCCGGGTCTTTGACAACGGCATGACTAAATCCCACTGCTGAATAAAGGGCAATACGAACTATCCCCCTCAGGTTTTCATGCCTGGCCAGGAAATCAGCGAGCGGAGGACTGATGGCGTAATAGAACGACACCAAAAGCTGCCCCAAAGGATTGTTCAGGAGATAATGATCCCTGAATTCCCTCAATACAAAAACTTCGTGCGCCAGCGATGAGCCGTAAGCGGCTGTGGCAATGAAACACCCGCCACCGCCACCATCATCGCTGCACCTGCTGCTGCTAACTCCACCGCTCGTGAATACGGTGTTTTCCGCGCATAAGATGGGAGTGACTGTCGGAGTGGGGTTGGATGTCCCCTGTTGTACTCCTGACATGCCCAAATTGTTATTGATGCCCTTAATACTAAGGACTAATGATCCTAACATCCCGGTGTAGGAATATATTTGTAGATCACTCTGGCTTAAATTGTAGGGAGTTAAAATGAATGTGTTATATAATCCCCCGAGGTTGCTGAATTTTATGTAATTTGCCGCGTATTGATTAACGCTTCTAATGTCTAAGGCAGGATAGAAACTATGGGAATTAGTGACTTGAATGTTCCCAGGGGCTCTGGTGATGCCTGCAAAGATATCATTGTATCCGTAAATCCCACCATATACGGACGAATTATTTAGATAATTTGCCATGACCCAATTTTTAAAGATGTCGTTGAATGTTACCGAGTATCCGCTTTGGCGGAGCGCGCTGTTAATTCCGGCAATGCCGCGACCAGCATCGGCCACGATGTTTCTGATCGTGTTGGCTCCGCCATAATGCTTATTCAAATAAAGCATGAATAAATAAGTTGCCCCATAATTGGCTAATTCATCTTGCCAGAATGTCAGGCTGGTGCCTGGAGTATTAGCAAAAGCCGAGACATGGCTGCTTACGTGAGGGTATCCGCAAACAAAACGAGCCAAGCCTGAAAGGCCTTCATTAACCCAGGTATCTTCCAACGGGTCTATGCTGTAGTGGATAAAATGCTGAAATTCATGGGCCAGCGTCCCATAAAACGTTGTAGTACCTGGCTGACCAGGGTTTGAATCCATGTAAATCATGTGACGAGCATTACTATTCGGAAGACCGGAGTATTCATTTCGAGAATCAAAATAACCCGAGACATACGTTGAGCCAAAGATAGCAGGATTGTATTCATCTTGAATGTCAAGGATCAGGAGTGTAAAATCATCAGATGGGGGGCTGGCGAAACGTGGTGCGCCGAAGTAGTTCGTTTCTATCGGTAGAATCGTGGAGATGAATTCATTCCGAAGGTTGATTATCGTTTCATTCGAAACACTCTGACCATTTTCTACATATATATTTAAGTAATATCCTGAACCGAGAGGATATACGTCTCTACAAGTTCCCGTGGTTTGATAATACGTTGAGGTCCTAAAATTAAAGGCCCAAAAAGAAACTTGTTGGCCGGCAACATCGGCGAAAATTCTACTGCCTTCAGATATTTCCGCCTGAATTCTTGCCCGCGAATTGACCTCCCGGTAAAGTTGAATTTGTTGCTGGTAAAGCTTCGGCGTGCCGCTTATTGGAGCGGGATCTGAATTTGCGTATAATTTATCCAGAAACGCAAAGAAAAGCATGGAAACCCCGGCAATCACCAATATCAAGCGGAACCATATCTTGATTTTTAACTCCCCTTTTTTTCTCATTTTGGCTCCACGATCTTAAAAGACTTCACTTCTATGGCTTCTATCCCACGGGTTGTTTTGCCGCTCATCTTCCCTTTGACAGTCAGGCGTTTCCCCTGAAGGCTACGCAGTTTTTTGTCTTCCTCCCCCACCAAAGCATAAACTTGGCCATCATCCAATTCAATCCCCACCTGGGTGAAAGGCTCATGCCCCATCACGTAGATTCTGCCGGTCACCTGAATCTCCCCTTTATCCATCCTCATACTCCCTGCCCCAAGAGTTCCTAAAAGGATTAGAAACAAAACTCCGGCCATCAATGTTCTTAAATTTCTTCGGGCCATTTTGAAAAAAGTGATTCCCATCGGGAGAACTATTTTGTTTTCCAGTTAAGCCCCCTCACCTTTCCCCTCTCCCCCGCAAACGGGGGAGAGGGCGGGGGTGAGGGGGAAGGATAAAAAAGGAATTTCCTTTACAATAAATATACCAAAAAAAGACCTAAATTGTAAGCACGATGGAAAGCGCATAGAAGTTAGTTCCTTTGCCTGTAAAAATGGTAAAAGTTTAGCCCTGTGAAAGGCTGGCAAATCCCCCTTTATCCCAAGGGGGGAAAAGGCTGAATCTTTTAGCGAATCTCAATTAAAAACCTCTCCTCCCTTTGGAAAAGCCTGCCTGCGGTAGGCAGGGGAGGTCGGGAGGGATTTCTGGTCCGCCTGAGGCGGATCAAACCGTGAAATTGTTACTAAAACGGAAGCTTGATGAACTCGTAAAAAGTCCGCAATCCCCTTTTCCCGTCATTCCGGCCCCGATTTTCATCGGGATAAACTCCAGCCGGAATCCAGTTATTTCAAGGATTTATCAAACCTCTGGACTCCGGTTTTCACCTGTCTGCCAGGCACAGGCAGGCCGGAGTGACGACTTTTTACGAGATCATCAAGCGTAGTCGAAAAAATCGCCTTTTAACTGTTATAATAAGTAATAATAAGTAATTTTATGTAATATTTTACCTTGACAAAATATTTGGGTTGTTTTATGATGAGACCGCTTGGAGGAGACGGAGGAGAAACAAATGTCCGCAGAAATCATGAACACCAAAGAAGTGGCCAAATATTTGGATATCCATGAAAAACAGGTTTATGCCCTGATCAAATCCAAAAGAATCCCTTCAACGCGCCTTACGGGGAAATGGATATTTCCTAAAAAATTGATTGATGAGTGGATTGAAACAAACGCCCGGCGCGGAATGGCCGAAGCCCGCATCAAGAGCAAACAAATTGAGGGAGCGCTCCTGGCGTCTGGCAGTAATGATCCAATCCTCGACATCCTCAAAACCCACATCAAAAAATCTTATCCGGAATTTTACATCTTTTCTGCCAACACCGGCAGCACGGATGGCCTTAAGGCTTTGAATCAAGGATATACCGACATCGCTTGGTCGCACCTACTTGACCCGAAGAGCAACAAATACAATATTCCTTTTTTATCCACTCACCTGCCTAACTTGAAGGCCGTCGTTATCAATCTCTTCAACCGGGACATCGGTTTTTTGGTCTCCCCTGGAAACCCTTTAAACATCCATACTTTCAAGGATTTAGCCAGACCAAAAGTCCGGTTTATCAATCGGCAAAAAGGCTCCGGAACAAGAGTGCTCCTGGATCATCACCTTCGGGAGTTTAAAATTCCCTCCTCATCTATTAAGGGATATGAATATGAGGTTTATACGCACTTTGAAGTGGGACTCTCCATCTTGGCCAAAGAGACCGATGTGGGCTTAGCCACAGGTTCGATATCAAAACTTCTGGGCTTGTCCTTTATCCCCTTAACCCAGGAGAGCTTTGATATGCTTCTAGATCAATCCACTTTTTTTGAACGGCGGGTCCAGGCTTTTATCGAAATTCTCAATTCCAAGGAATTTAGAAGCCGGGTGGAAAATCTGGGAAGCTATGACTTTAAGAATTCCGGCAAAATCCTCTATTCGTCAATTGCTTGAAGGGAAATATATATGCCAAAGAAAACAATCAAATATCTTGGAGTGATCATCTGTTTAATTTTTATTTTTCCAAGCTTATGCGGCGCTCAGAAATCAATCATCCTGGCCACGACTACCAGCACTCAGGACTCCGGCCTTCTGGATGTTCTTATCCCGATCTTTGAAAAGAAGACCGGCTATTTCGTCAAGACCATCGCCGTGGGTTCCGGACAGGCCATGGCCCTGGGACAGAAGGGCGAAGCGGATGTCCTGCTGGTTCATTCTCCTGCGGACGAGGAAAAGTTTGTGGCTGCTGGATACGGGGTCAACCGGAGAATCGTCATGCATAATGACTTTATTATATTGGGGCCGGCGGAAGATCCGGCAAAGATCAAGGGAGCAATGCCTGCTGAAGCCCTTAAAAAGATCGCTTCTGCCGGCTCTTTGTTCCTCTCCCGAGGCGATAACTCCGGGACGCATTTTAAGGAAAAGGCCCTATGGAAAGCATCCGGGTTGAATCCCGAAAAAGAAAAATGGTATCAGCAAACCGGCCTGGGAATGGGTCAGACTCTTAGTGTTGCCTCGGAAAAAAAAGGATACACTTTAGCCGACAGGGGCACATATCTGGCCCTCAAGAAAAACCTCCACCTGGTCAATTTGGTAGAGGGAGACGCCATCCTTCTCAATATCTACCACGTAATTGAAGTCAACCCGGCCAAGTGGCCAAAGGTGAATGCCGCCGGAGCAAAAGCATTCGCGGATTTCATGATATCCAAAAAGGCCCGAGAGATTATCAAGGGCTTTGGAGTCGATAAGTTCGGCTCTCCCCTGTTCTTCCCCGCTGCCGGTAAAAAAGAAAAGGAGTTGGGAAAATAAATGGACCTGATCTTCGATGGGATTAAAAAGGCTTTTTGGCTTTTGCTTACCTTCGACCCGGAAGTCTTGAGCATTACCCTCCTTTCTCTCCGGGTCTCGGGTACGGCTACGCTCATAAGCTTGATAATAGGAATTTCCGCCGGCGCGGCCCTGGCCCTCTCGGAGTTTCCAGGGAAAAAATTCCTGGTTAGCCTGATCAATACTGGGATGGGCCTTCCTCCGGTAGTGGTCGGCCTCTTCGTTACTATTTTTCTGTGGAGGAGCGGACCGCTGGGTTTTCTGGGTATTTTGTACACGCCGGCAGCCATGATTCTTGCCCAGGCGGTTATCGCGACCCCGATTGTTATGGGAATCACGCTGGCAGCCATTCAAGCCCTTCCTAAAAACCTCCGCCTGCAAATCCTGGCCCTGGGAGCAACCCGTTTCCAGATGGTCTGGATCCTGGTCAAAGAAGCCAAACTTCCCCTCCTGGCCGGGGTAATGGCCGGGTTTGGCGGTGTAATTTCAGAGGTAGGCGCCTCCATCATGGTAGGTGGAAACATCAAGGGCTATTCCCGCGTGTTAACCACGGCCACCGTAATGGAAACGAGCCGGGGAAACTTTGATGTAGCCATTGCCCTGGGTATCATCCTTTTATTGATGGCTTATTTCATCAACCTGATTCTCACCCAGATTCAGCAGAGGGAGAGGCCGAGGTGAGCGCTCCTCCATCCATTTTGGAAATAAAAGACCTTAAGGTGCAAAAAGGCGGAATCCTCGTCCTCGAAATTCCTGATTTGGCAATTGCCCAGGGCGAAATTATTTCTCTCATCGGCCCGAACGGGGCGGGGAAGACAACATTCTTGCAGGCCCTGGCTTGCCTGATCAAATTATCTAAAGGAGAAATTTATTTTAAGGGAGGAAAAATCTCCGCTAACCATTCAGCTTTAGAATACAGGCGGCGGCTGGCCATGGTCTTTCAAGACCCCCTTCTTTTCGATACGACGGTTTTTGAGAATGTCGCCTCGGGGTTAAAAATTCGGGGAATCCCCAAAAAAGAAACCAAAGGGATTGTGCGCGAAAACCTGGACCGCTTCGGAATCGCCCATCTCCTTCACCGCTCGGCCCGAAAGATTTCAGGGGGGGAAGCTCAAAGAGTGGCCCTGGCCCGGGCCTTTGCCACGCAACCCGAGATTCTTCTTCTTGATGAACCTTTTGCCTCCCTCGACCCGCCTACCCGGGAAGCCTTGTTGGAAGATCTGGAATCCGTTCTCCGGCCGACAAAAACCACAGCGTTGCTGGCAACTCATGACCGGATGGAAGCCCTCAGGCTTTCTGACCGGATCGGGGTGATGAACAAAGGGAGAATCTTGCAGGTTGGCCCTCCCGGGGAAGTCATGAACCAGCCGCTTAACGAATTTGTGGCCTCTTTCGTTGGGATCGAGACCATCCTTACCGGGCAGGCAAGCAAAAAAGAAAGAGGAAGTTTTTTAGTCTCGATCATGGGTCGCGAAATCGAAGCAGTAGGAGAGGTGGAACCGGGGGAGACGGTCGTGCTTTGTATCCGCCCGGAAAACGTGACCCTTTCCCCCTTCTTTTCCCAGGGAGCAACCAGCGCCAGGAATGTATTCGCCGGGAGAATCACCAAAATTATTCCCATGGGTCTCTTTTATAAAGTTCAGCTCAATTGCGGGTTCCCGCTGGTGGCTTTCGTCACGGGTCATTCGCTGGAAAATTTAGCTCTGCAGGAAGGACAGGAAGTGGTGGCCTCTTTTAAAGCTACTTCAATCCACGTGGTGCGGAAAAGGCAGGTTTCCTCCTGAGCATCTCATTTTGAAAAGCCTCCAAAGCCGCCGGGAAGGGAGAAAGCACCCTTTGAATTACCCCCCGGGAGAATGATATGCATAACCCATAATTCGTGATGGGCACCTTTTCTTCCCTGGCCTGGTGAATCCTCGAAAGCGCTTCTCTCCTCGTAAGCATGCACCCGCCGCAATGGACGATGAGCTTATATTCCTTTAAATTCTCCGGATAATCTCTTCCGGAATAAACCTCCATTTGCAGATCACCGCCTACATATTGTTTCAACCATCGGGGAAGTTTTACCCTGCCGATGTCATCTTCGATGGCATGATGGCTGCAAGCTTCCGCAATCAGGATTTTATCGTTGGGCTTCAGGGATCCGATGACTGCCGCCCCTCTGGCCATCTCGATCAAGTCTCCTTTATTCCTCGCAAAAAGTATGGAAAAAGTGGTGCATTTGATCGTCTCGGGTGTCTCCATGACCATCTTCTGGACAACCTGAGAATCGCAAACGACAATATCCGGAATTTTTTTAAGATTGGCCAGGGCCCGGGCATACCCTCCTTCCTTGACCACGAGAACCGAGGCATCGTGATCCAGCGCTTCCCGGATGGTTTGCACCTGAGGCAGGATCAACCGGCCCTTAGGGGCCTCCAGGTCTATTGGAACGATCATGACAGCCAGCCCTCCGGCCGGTAATAAGTCTCCTATCAAGGGGGGCGGCTTAAAATAATCATCAGGGGATACCCCGATTAAATGCTTCTTGAAAATATTTATAAAGGAGTCGCGATTCCCCGGATCAATGCTCGAACAGAAAATGATTCTATCGGTCTTTTTGGTAATCCCATCGATAAAATCATCTGACGGCTTATGCAGATCGATCTTATTGACCACGATGATCGGGGGAATCTTCCTTTTATGAGCTTCTTCTAATATCCTCTCTTCATAGTCCGTCCAGACATTCGGTTCAATTAGAAGGACAATGACATCCGCCCGGTCGAAGATCTTGACCGTTTTTTTCAACCTGGATTCCGAGAGAAGTGATGTATCATCCATGCCGGCAGTGTCTAAAAAAACCACCGGCCCTAAGGGTAAAAGTTCCATGGACTTTTCCACCACATCGGTGGTGGTGCCGGCAATGGCTGATGTAATGGCCACATCCTGGCCCGCCACCAAATTCAGGAAGCTCGACTTCCCGACGTTTGTCCGGCCAAACAAACCGATCTGCAAGCGTAAAGACTTTGGGGTTTTAAGCATTGTCTTAAATTTTTCCCTTATTGCCCGATATACATATCCCCATTTATGGCCAGGCTTTTTCCTTTTAATTTTTCGATAAGCTCTTCTTTGTCCTGAGCAAAAAGCGGGCTGATTTCCACCTTAGCTTCCGGGGCAGGTTGGATCCCCGCTTCCTGGAGCCAGCTCCTGTGCAGATTATTCATGGCTGCCCTGGCCGTATCCGGAGAATCGTTTCCCAGCTTATTTTTAACCGGGGAAAATTCCTCATCCCGGCTCACCTCCATGCAACAAGATTTCCTCGCTAAAGGAATGGAATCGAACACGAAGGTTTCAAACTTCCAGCCGGTTATTTTGGCCAGGCGGCCATCCGGCCCCAGGCCTTCCAGTTCCTTCACAGCCCGGTGATACGGCAAGGCAAACCCATGCTGGTTTAATCTCTGAATGAATGCAAGGGAAATCATATGGATGGCCGTGTTTCCGGTCCAATGGCGAATATCTCCATTTTCATCCAGCGCTTCATAATCTTCAGGCCTAAAATCGCTGTACTCAACGATCGTCGGTTTGCCGTTTACCAAACCATAAATTCCCACTTTCTCTTTTAGATCCCGGCGGCGGACCACTTTGGTGGAAATCTCAGCCTGCTCCATCCGGTGATAACCGATAAAAACCGGATCGGCAATTTTTACCAGGGGGTTGTCCACCTGGCAATAAAATAGTTCGGAATAACCATGGTCGGTCAGGTGTTTTAGCAAACCCGATTCATAAAAGGCTTTAAGAGATCCTCCGTGGCCGTCGGGATTTAGCAAAAGATGCCAGTCTTCCCGTAAGATAAACTCACCTTCAGGTGTCAGAGTAGGCAACATACTCTGATTGAAGAAAAAAACTGTTTCCTTTTTTAGGTTAAAAAAGTCGTGGGATGCAAAAAATTGCCGGGTCTCCATTTGATTTTCCTGGTTGGTCATGATCAGCAGGGGAATCGTGGATCGATATCTTTGCGAAAGGGCTTTGACGGATTCGGCAAAGAGTTGAAATAAAGATTTTTTCTTGACCGGCGATATAAGGAATTTCCCTTTAGGGCCTTCGAAACCAAGGCGGGAACCCTGCCCGCCGGCGACAATCAGTATGGCTACCTGGTTTTTACGAATGAGCGACTCTCCCAGAATGCGGGCTTCATCGCTTTGCGCCTTTTCCCTGGCTGTTTCAGGGATCGTGATTATGGGCGCCGGATATATTTCATAAAAAGGACGGGAAAAATCTTTTTCCGAAGAATATTTTTTGTGCAAATCAAAAACCAGAGATAGGTCCAGTCCAGCCCATTCTTTTAAATAATTATTCTTTCCCTCCGGGCTTAACCGGTGATAATGGTCCAGGATGTGCTTCTGGTTGTGATTTCTTAAAAAGTTTATAATTTGTTCTTTGGTCATTTTGGGGTCCTATTTTTTCCATTATAGATTTATTGCCCAATAACCGCAACCAAAAGAGCACTCAAGACCAGCAGTTGGACAACTCCCTGCTCCCAACTAACATTTTACGGGTTTTGTTTCCCGCTATGCCCTATGCATTATTTTCGCTTTTCGCCTTGCGCCTTGCGCCCTCGCGCCTTACGGTTTTTGTATCAATTTAGCAGTTTGAAAAAGTGGTTTTACCACCTTTGTTGAGGTCCGGGGGTCTGGGTGGAACGCGCCGGAAGCATCGGCCGGGTTTCCGCTTGGCCACGAAGAACCCCGTTCGTTTCCGCCGGAGGAGGCGGGGGCGTTTTCCCCGCCCCACCCGCGAAGAAATCAGCGCCTTATGATTCCAAGCGGGCCGCCCAGGCCCCCGGACCATGGATTCCCTCTGATCTTAGGCCTCACCTCTTTTCAAAGGGCTAAAGTGTTACCGGTTTTTTAATTCTGGGGAAACGCCAGGACTTCCTGGATGCTGGAGGCGTCGCAAAAAACCATAACCAGCCGGTCCACACCAAGGGCAATTCCCGCTGAAGGAGGCATTTGGGAAAGAGCCTGTAGCAGCTCTTCATCGATGGGATAAACGGGTTTTCCGAGACTGGCCCTGAGTCTCTGTTCTTCTGCAAAGCGCCTTCTCTGTTCCACCGCATCATTTAGCTCCGAGAAAGCGTTGGCCAGCTCCAGTCCGGCGATATAAAGTTCGAAGCGCTCGGCCCAAAGGGGATTGTCCGGTTTCAGGCGGGCCAGGGCTGCCATGCTTGCCGGATAATCGTAAAGGATTGCTGGTTTCGGAAAACCCAGCCGGGGTTCTACCGACTCCAGGAAAACTTTAAAAAAGACCTCATCAAAAGAATACCTTCCCTCCCGCTCAAACTGATAACCTTTTGATCTGGCCTCATTGATGAGAGACAGGGCGTCATGTTTTTTGTCGATGTTGATCCCCCCATAGAGCTGCATCGCCTGGGCCACGCTTAAGCGCTCAAAGGGAAGAGTAAGGTAAAGCTTTTTCCCTTGATAAGATAATTCTTCAAGCCCCATAACCTTTTCGAAAAGGTATTTGATCAGCTCTTCGCAGTCCTCCATGATCTTTAGGTAATCCGCATTGGCCCGGTACCATTCCAGCATGGTGAATTCAATCTGGTGCGTATCGCCGATCTCGCCATCCCTAAAGACCCGGCATATCTGAAATATCTTCTCCCAGCCGCAACCGAGGAGTTTCTTCATGCAGTACTCCGGCGATGTATGCAGGTACTTCTTAACCCGGCGGCCATCCGGGCGGGTGCAATACATCTCCAGGGCCGACAGGTGCGGCTCCATGCCCGGAGAAGAGACCAGCGCAGGGGTTTCTATTTCCACAAATTCCTTTTCCAGAAAAAACTGGCGTATCCCCTGGATGATTTTCCATCGGCGGATGAGGTTATTTTTTCGCTTCTCTTCCATTAAACCCGAGCTATTCTTTGCACTGGGCAAAAGAGAAATTCTATGTTAGTGTCCACGGAAACTCAACTTTTTCCCTCCCCCTTCGACGGGGGAGGGGAGGGTGGGGGTGATGAGGAGTTAAAATTTCTATGACTTCCATTTTAATCCCCCTCACCCCAACCCTCTCCCGCAGGGGGAGAGGGGGTTTCCGGATGAGAACTATGTTAGTTTTTAAAAAAATATGAAAAATTAAACAGTTCCAGAAAACCAGTGAAGTCGCGAGTGCCTGAACGTGCATATGCTTTTAAAAACCAACGCTTTGCGCTTCGGTTCTGCGCTATGCGCTTTGCAGTATTTCCGCCTTGCGCCTTGCACCTAGCGTCTTACCCCTGATAAAAATGCCGGACATTCTGAAAATCACCATCATTATAGCAGCCATCCTGGTTCTCATTCGCTTCAAAGTGGCCCTCAGCATCACCTTGCTGGGCAGCGCCTTGGCTCTCGGATTTTTATTTAACCTTTCCCTTTCGCAGGTCGGGGCAAGTTTTTTTAAAGGAGCGCTTAATACTGAAACGCTTTTGCTGACCGCCAGTCTTATTTTAATCCTGTTCTTTAGCGCTATCATGAAAGAGACAGGAAACATGTCCCGGGCCATTACTTCTTTACAAAATGTCTTTCGCGATGCCCGGGCCACTGTGGCCATTATCCCGACGATTATCGGCATTCTCCCTGTCGTGGGGGGGGCGATGCTCTCCGCCCCATTGGTCTCCCAGGCCTCGGATGACCTGAAGCTCTCCCCTGAACGGCGCACCTTCATCAATTACTGGTTCCGGCACATCTGGGAATACATGCTGCCTACCTATCCGGTAGTCATTCTCGTTTCCACCATCATAGGCATTCCCGTGGCCAAAGTTGCTTTAATGAATCTTCCCCTGACCATCGCCTCTCTTGCCGCAGGCATTCTCTTAGGGTTCAGGGGAGTTCGATCCTTTTCCCCCGCCGCAACTCCCCTGACAGTTCCGCAAATTGCCAGAAGCCTCCTTTTTTTTATAGGCAACTTGCTTCCTTTCTTTGGCGTCCTCTTGCTAACTCTCTACTTCAAAATCCATTTAGCCTATTCCATGGCCCTGGCCACCCTTGGGACTATTTTATTCTATCGTCTGTCCCTTTCTCTTGTCCGGCGGTTGTGGAAAGAAAGCTTTTCCTGGGAGATTGTCTTTCTCATCTTTGGAATTATGATCTTCAAAGAAATTCTTATGGCCAGCGGGGCCATGAACTCTGTAGCCAGGGAATTTTCCCAGATGGGCATGCCCCCTCAGATTCTGATCGTTGTTCTCCCTTTTATCATGGGCATAATCACTGGCTATGCCAATGCCGTGGTTGGTCTCAGTTTTCCTATCCTTTTGCCCCTATTCCTGGCCGGAGAGCAAAGTCTCATATATCAAACCCTGGCATATGCCAGCGGTTTTTGCGCCATCCTCCTCTCTCCCATGCATGTATGTCTGGTGATGACCCGCGAATACTTCCATGCCGATATGAATAAGCTCTATCGCCTGCTGATCCTGCCCGTGTCTGTTGTTTTCTTCACGGCAGTCGCGGTTGTAATGATCTCTCTCTGGTTCCCGGGTAGATGACAGGATCGCCGTAAACCCCGTTAGAAATTCCAGCGGGGCATTATTTCTAACGGGGTAAAGGTTCTTGGAAGAGAATTCTTGCGTTTTACCTGAAAATATCCGCGGCTTTTTTCAAGCCCCGTCGATGTGGTGCTTTTCTTTGATCCGGTGCCAGCCGGCAGGGTCCTGAAAATATTCAAACGTATCCTGTAAAGAGAGCCGATGTTCCCTTTCGATGGAAGAAAGCAGCTCGTAAAAACTTTTCTCCACCGGGTCTGCGGCGCTTTGGGCCAGGTCGCCATAATATTTTTCGCCTTTGCTCTCAAAGTCGATGGCCATTTTCACCGCCTCCAGGTCATCCATGTCCGCCTTGGATGAGGTGTCCACCGAATCAATTAGCTTCCGGATAATGGCTTTCACCTCCGTTCCCTTCACCTGGATGGGAACTGTCTCGGGCCATTTACCGTCTTTTTGCAGCCGTTTGTGCAGTTCCAGGATACGATGATAGTGTTCATCTTCGTCGCTGGCAATGGATGCAAACATTGATTGGCCATGGGGATTCTTTGTTCGCTCTTTGTTTTTCAGGTAGAAATCCCTCTCCCTTGATTCATTGTTAAGGGCAACTTCCAGAGCTTGGATTCTTTCTTCTGTTTTCGCCGGCATATTTTTCTCCTTTCTATCTCCTGACCCATTCGCTTTCCTTCAGGATATTATCAGGATGCGGAAAACCCCAATTATGGTAAACGTCAAAAGAAAGTTGTCATTGCCAGGAGCGAAGCGACACGGCAATCTCATGAGATTGCTTCACTTCGTTCGCAATGACCCTTTCCCTGGATGTCAACTTATTTAAGCCGTTCACTATAATCACAACTCCCGCTTAATTTTTCCTTATTCTCCTGATTATCCCTTCTTGATGATCTCGTAAAAAGTCGGAAAAGCCGTCACTCCTGCGATAGCAGGAGTCCAGAACTGCTTGAAATAACTGGATTCCCGCTTTCGCAGGAATGACGAAAATGGGACAAAATAAATTTTTTACGAATCCATCCTTCTTGATTTAAGAAGATGAGCAATAAGTTTCTATGAATTTCTCTATTTTTTCTTCAATTAAACCTTCGGCTTCCCAAATTTCTTTTTGATTTTCGAAATCGGAAGACAGGCTTACCAGAATTTTATCGAATTTTGAAGGCTTTATTTTCCATCTTTTTTCATACTCGATGCGGGCGATCTGGTATTCGGAATGGGAGAAATAATACTTTCCCAGCCTGTTGTGCGGTGAGCAAAACTTCCAGGATTCCTTTAATTCGAAAAAAGCCCGCAAAGCGCTCCTCACTCTTCGATCCTGCAACCGCTCGGCCCGAAGGCTATCCCCCATACGGTCCTGAACGAGTCTGAAGAACTCTTTAACGAAGTCGATGTCCGTGATAACCTGGCCATACAAATACCAATCGTCCAAGGCCATGAAGACCGCCGACTGTTCAACTGCGGTTAAATGGGCGTAGCTGGGGCAGAAATGCCTGGCGCACAATTCAGGCCCATAAAAAGAGTATTCCCGTAGATTGACTCCTTGATGGATTGAGGGGTGAAGAAGGCAGCCGACCCTTTTATCGTCCCCGTCAATGAATCCCAAAAATTCACAGTTGTATATTGATTCTAAAAGTTTGGGATTTGAATCTGAAATTTCCGCCAAACGCCGGTATTCATCGAAGTCAATATCTTTTCCCATCGAGAAAAACAAGGATGTTCTTCTCCTTAGAAAGGAAATCAGGGTTTTCCTGGAATGATCGCGCCGGTTATAGAGGCCGCAGCAGGCCCCGCAGGACTTTTCAGCATCCGGTTGACAGAGATGGAAAGGATACGAAGGAGGTTTTTCCAATCCTCAACCCTTCTTCAGGATCTCGGCAACTTGATTCCGGTATTCCTGACTCGTTTTATCGCCTGGAATCAATTCGATTTCGGAAGGGGAAGCGGCCCCCAAACCGAGTTCGCCGGCCCTAAAAATTTGCTCCTGTTCGAATATTTTGGGCTTCATGATGTTTTCATTGCTCCCCATAAGCTTCAGGATGGCCACCCCGGTGGCGTCGATGGCCACGCGATCGGTCGAAGCCAGGAAAACTTCTCCCCGGGCTCGCTTTCCCGTTGCCGGGCCGCCATCCACAAAAGCTTCGATCCCGTCAAGGACAACGATTTGGGGTCGAAAAGGCATGTTGATCTCGGCAATCATCTTCCGCTGATGAGGTGAGCTATGAAGCTGGCGCATGTATTCGTAACCATGACGTGAAGTGGGAAGCACGCCCACATGGAGTTTCAGGGACATGGTGAAAACCCCCCCGAACTGATGGGTCTTCAGGCAGCAGGTGGAAATCAGGCATTCTGATTCCAGTATGGGCCGGGCAATTCGAAATCCTTTTACCCAATGGCTTTTCTCCGGTTTGAACTCGACCCAGTCTTTTTCTTTTAAGTCGTCAAAGTCAATCACCCGAACATCCATCTTCTGCAATATGGGTAAAATGCCCTTTTGCTTCATAACCTCACGGGTGAGCGGAAAACTTCGTTCTCCCAGGCTGACCGATTTTGCGCCCATTTTCCACGTTTCTTCCACCAGGGCTATCAGCGTATCGTTATGGGTGGACCCGGGGACCGGATCAGCAGTGTTGAAATTGGGTTTAATGAGGACATCCTTGCCCTTTACTGGATTTATTTTCAACGCTTTTATCGAGGCCCTTACACCTTGCCTTCGATCATCGGTTTTAACTAACACAACCCGGTTAATTCCGCTTCCCATTCTCAAACCTCCATTAATTCCTGAGAATAATCATGATTGTTCCCCTTCTCTTCCCGGAAGGGGAGGATAATTAAGATTAACGTATTATTATACCTAAAACTTTTTTTTTCAAATAAAAAGAGCATAAATCGCCTATTCCTTCCCCCCTTTGTTTGGTGTAAAATATAACCTGAAATATCTGAGACTCTTGAAAAAGTCCTAAACACCATCATTCCCGCGAAAGCGGGAATCCAGAGAAGCCTGAAAAATCTGGATTCCGGGTCGCGCTTCGCTTGCCCGGAATGACGATTTCCTCTACTTTTCAAGAGTTTTGCAAGAGCCTCAAATATAAGCTGATTTTTTTAAACATGGCCGGAGGACAAAGTGATTGCCAATAGCAAATATCGCCCAAATAAATTAATTTTCTTGTTCGCGTTATTCATATTCATAGCGGCCTCATGCGCCCACCGGGAAATTCAACCTCCGCCCGCTCCGCCCCCTCCCCCGCCCAAGCCAGCGAAGGTTGCCTTGGTATTAGGGGCGGGAGCGGCCAAAGGTTTTGCCCATATCGGTGTTCTGAAAGTTTTGGAGGCCCATAAAATCCCCATCCATATGATCGTGGGAACAAGTGTCGGCAGTTTTGTGGGAAGCTTCTATGCCTATGGCTATAACGCCTTTCAACTTCAGGGGCTGGCTCTTACTGTTGAAAAAGGGGACCTCATAGATTTCATCGTTCCGGACAATGGGTTCATTCAGGGGTTAAAGCTTGCCGAATATGTGAACAAGACCTTGAAAAACACCCCCCTGGAAAAATTGAATATTCCTTTTTATGCCGTGGCCACGGATATTCAAAATGGTCAGGAGGTCATTTTCGGAAAAGGGAACACTGGAGCGGCTGTGAGGGCGAGCTGTTCAGTGCCGGGAGTGTTTAGGCCCGTTAAAATTGGAGACCGGATGTACGTGGATGGCGGAGTGGTCAGCCCGGTGGCCGTTGAAGCAGCGAAGCAATACGGGGCCGACATCGTCATCGCCGTTGACATCTCTTCTGATGTCGGAGCCGCAAAACCCCAGGGTACCATCGAAACCCTTTTGCAATCGGTCAACATCATGTATTCAAGGCTGGCAGCCATTCAATGCGCGAAAGCTGATGTGGTCATAAAACCGAAAGTGGGCCATATCGGCTCCAGTGATTTTTCCAAAAGGCATGAGGCTATTCTTGAGGGAGAAAAAGCTGCCGCCGAGGCCTTGCCGAAAATAAAAGAAATCATCGAGAAACTGAAAGCAGAAGGAAAGTTGCAATAAATCAGGAATATTGGAATTGAGGTTTCAAAAGATATGGATTACGAAGGAATTGTCATCCGCCCTCCCAGCGAGGCGGAAAGCTTAATCTTGCAGGTTACCCTGGGCTGCTCGCACAACCGGTGCGCCTTTTGTCCGACTTACAAAGGCCGCAGGTTCCGCATCAAAGACCTGGGGGCCATCAAAGCGGAAATTGACGAAGTGGCTCCCTACGGGCCGTTCCGGAAAGTGTTTCTGGCCGACGGCGATGCCCTGATTATCCCCCAGCCCAAACTCTTAACTATCCTGGAATATCTTACCGAAAAAATCCGCGGCCTGCGCCGGGTGGGTATTTACGGCAACGCCAAGAGCATACTGCGCAAGAGCGTGGATGAACTCAAAGCGTTGAAAGAACGGAAGTTAGGAATCATCTATCTCGGAGTGGAAACAGGAGATCCGGCTCTTCTGGAAAAAGTGGGCAAGGGCGCATCCTACGAGCAGATGGTCGAAGCTGGAAAAAGGGTGAAAGAGGCCGGGATTACTCTTTCGGCCACCGTTCTTCTGGGGTTGGGAGGAGTAAAATATGGGAAGGAGCATGCTCTGGCAACGGCAAAAATTCTTTCAGACATCGACCCGGATTTTGCCAGCGCCTTGACTTTGATGGTTGTCCCCGGAACTCCATTGCACGAAGATATGGAAGCTGGGCGTTTTAAGCTCCCCTCCCCTTTTCAATTACTTGAGGAATTAGGAATGATCATCTCCCATTCCCAATTCAACCAGTGTTACTTCACTGCCAATCACGCTTCCAATTATCTGCCCATCAAGGCCCGCTTACCCAGGGATAAGGAAGCAGTCGTAAATTTAATTCACCAAGTAATAAGCTCCGGAGACACCTCCCGCCTGCGCCCGGAATCCCTGCGGGGACTTTAGGCGCTTACAAAGAAAGTAATGGGCAAGTTGGCAGGAAAGCACTTTGAACAAAGAAAGGGCTTGAGGAAAATCATAAATCCGAAGCGCGAAATCCTAAACAAATACAAAGGTTCAAAATCCAAATGTTCCAAACAAGATGATCTCGTAAAAAGTCTGAAAATGCCCTTTTCCGTCATTCCGGCGAAAGCCGGAATCCAGTTTTTTCAAATAGTTATAAGTTCTCTGGACTCCGGTTTTCACCGGAGTGACGATTTTTTACGAAGCCATCAACCAAGATGAATTCGTAAAAAGTAATGTTCTTGTCATTGCGAGGAGTTCCGCATTTGCGGAATGACGAAGCAATCTTGTATTTTCAGGCACTTATAAAAACGAGATTGCCTCGCTCCGCTTGCAATGACCACTGAGCCTCTTGCAAAAGTATTTTTTTGTGGTTCGACAAGCTTGTCCTGAGCGAACCGTTCACCCTGAGCCTGTCGAAGGGTAAATTACGGACTTTTGCAAGAAGCTCCACTTTTAGGACTTTTTACAACTCCATCAATATTAAGGTTTAAGATTTTTGTCTTTAGTACTTTTTGCCGGTTATGTCGGGTTAGAAAATCGAAAAAAGGGGAATAATCAGTGGAAAATGAGATTTTAGAAAAATTTTTTCGGCCTAAGTCCTTAGCCCTTATTGGGGCCACTAACACACCTGGATTCGGCCATGGAATCCCTCGTTTTTGGGGAAAAAATGGCTGGCTGGATCGAGCCTATTTGGTAAACCCTAAAGGAGGACAGCTCCAGGGCCGTGAAGTTTACCGCACTATCTCCGAACTCCCGCAGGGAATAGACCTGGCCGTGGTGATTGTTCCCGCTCCCAAGGTGCAAGAAGTACTGGTTGAGCTGGGCAAAAAAGGAATCCGGGCAGTGGTCATCGAAAGCGCTGGCTTCGCCGAAATTGGCGAGGAGGGCCAAAAAAGACAGGATGCGCTATTGGAAACAGCCCGTGAATATGGAATCCGCCTGCTCGGCCCAAACTGCGTGGGAGTAGTCAATACGGACAATCATTTTGCCACTATTGAAATTATGGACCGAGCGCTGGAACCCGGGCCAGTGGCTATTATTGCCCAAAGCGGGGTTTTTGGAAACATTCTTCTCGATCATCTGCCTGAAGTCGGCCTTAAAATAAGTAAAGTGGCCACGTTAGGCAATAAAATAGACCTGGATGAAGCGGATTTTTTAGAATATTTTACCGCAGACCCGAAAACCAAGGTTATTTTGATCTATGAAGAAGGTGTCAAAGACGGCCGTAGATTTTTAAATGCTCTTCAAAGATCTTGCAGACAAAAGCCCGTTATCATCCTTAAAAGCGGCCGTACCCCCCTTGGCCGGCAAGCCACGCTTTCCCATACGGCGAGCCTCTCGGGTGAAGACTCTTTCTATGATGCTGCTTTTCAGCAAGCCGGAGCGATTCGGGCGTTAAGCCTTTTGGAGATGATTGAAATGGCCAGGGTCTTCTCCACCCAGCCTCCAATGAAAGGAAGAAAAATTGGCATCCTCACCACCTCCGGATCGCTGGGAGCAATGACCGCGGATGCCCTCTACTCCGAAAAAATGGAGCTGGCTTCCTGGAGTTCGGAAACTATCAAAAAAATCTATGAGAATGCTCCGGACTGGGCAAACGTTAAAAACCCTCTCGACGTTGGTCCGAGCGGAATTTTCCCCCTTGCTTTAGGTACGATATTTTCCGACCCCAACCCTGACGGATTTATCCTCATCCCGGTCATCCCCTATGCCGCCATTGAAATCTGGATACGCCTCGGAGTTAATGTCACGGCTTTGATTGGAGACTGGCAGGCCTTGCGACAAAAAATCGAGGGGAAACCTGTAGTAGCTGTGCTGCTGGGAAGCAAGGAGTGGTTGGATCAAGTCCGGGGCCTTTGTGGAGATTCCATCGCAACGGTGAACACTCCGGAAGCTGCGGCCAAAACCCTCTCTGCTCTCTATCGCTTGAGCCATAAATCTAGATTTGATGTATCAGTTTAGCGGTTTGAAAAAATGGCTTGACCGCCTTTGTTGAGGCCCGGGGGTCTGGGCGGAACGCGCCGGAAGCATCGGTTGGGTTTCCGCTTGGCCAAGATGAACTCCGCGCGTTTCCGCCGGAGGAGGCGGGGGCGTTTTCCCCGCCCCACCCTCGAAGAAATCAGCGCCTCATGATTCCAAGCGGACCGCCCAGGCCCCCGGGCCATGGATTCCCTCGGCCCCTACGCCCAACCTCTTTTCAAAGAGCTAAAGTGTTACGATTTGCCTATTTTAGGAGTTTGATGAAATCCCCTGGAAATAAAAGAACAAACCAACTTCCAAGGAATTTAACGGAAGAAAAAGCCAAAATTGTCCCGCGGCATTTCAATTCCATCGCTTCCAAGTACGACCTGATGAATTCCCTCCTGAGTTTTGGCCTTCATCATTACTGGAAAAGAAAAGCTCTCAGGGAATTAGGATTAAAAACCGGGGATCGCATCATTGACGTATGCGGCGGGACTGCGGACCTATCTATGTTAGCAGCAGCGACCATCGGCCCCCAGGGCCGGGTTATTTTATACGACATCAACCGGGCCATGATGGAAGCGGGTAAAACCAAAGTAATTAGAGCTTCGTTTTCCGATAGGGTGCAGTTTATTCAGGGAGATGCCGAACAGATGGCCATAGCTAACGGAGTGTTTGATGCAGCCATGGTTGGTTTTGGAATAAGGAATCTGTCTCAAATGGAAAAAGGCCTGGAGGAGATGCACCGCGTCTTGAAGCCCGGCGGCAGGCTGATGTGCCTGGAATTTTCCAGGCCGACCGCCCCTATCTTCAGATGGCTGTACGACCTCTATTCCTTTCACCTCATGCCCCGCGCTGGTAAAATCCTGGCCGGCTCCAGGGAAGCCTACACCTATCTTTCCCAATCAATCCGGGAATTTCCCCTTCCGGAGGAGTTGGCGGCCATTCTCGAAAAAATCGGTTTTTCCATTGTGGCCTATCACAGACTTACCAACGGCATTGCTGTGGTGCATACGGGAGTGAAGCCCCAATCCTCTTCCCGTCTGGAGACTGTGACGTAACCCAGGCGGGATTGAGGAGTGCGGCGAACAATGTAAGAGCAGCGCCCTGTGGTTGTCCGAGGTAATAGGGGCGGCCAAAGGAGGCCGTCCCTACATTGCCCCAACGATCCGCCTTGGCCGGGATTTTTTACCAATCCATCATTCCTTGGAATATGCTCTGCGGTATAACTCCACAATTTCTTCTTTGGTTGCTTTTCTCGGGTTGTTCCCCGGGCTGCCGCTGGCAAGGGCATCCGCGGCCATCTGTTCCACCACGGAATTGAACTTTTTCTCCTCTACCCCCAATTCCCTGAGGGTGGGAACTTTCAAGTCTATATTCAACCTTTCTACGGCATCAGCCGCGAGGTAAGCGGCATCGAGGACGGACAGGCCTTCGGTGATTTCACCCATGGCCTCGGCAATTTCGGCATAACGTTCCGGGTTCCCTGGAATGCTGAATTCGATAACCGTGGGCAGCAAGGCGGCATTCGATACTCCATGAGGAACATGGAAATAGGCTCCGATGGGCCTGGCCATCCCGTGGACCAAAGCAACGGAAGAATTGGAAAAGGCCATACCAGCTTGCAGAGCCCCGATCATCATGTTCGTCCGGGCCTCGATATTATCCCCGTTGGACCAGGCCTGTCGAACGTTGCCGGCAATGACCCAGATCGCCTGAAGGGCCAGGGTATCGGTTATCGGTTGAGCCTTCACCGAAACAAAAGCCTCAATGGCGTGAGTTAAGGCATCGAGGCCTGTGGCCGCTGTGATTCCCTGGGGCATCCGCATGGTCATCAAAGGATCAACCAGGGCCACCCGGGGCATGATATTGGGGCTGGCAATGAGCATCTTAACATCCCGGGAGGTGTCGGTGATGATAGTAAACTGGGTAACTTCGCTTCCTGTCCCCGCAGTGGTAGGAATAGCAATAAGGGGGGCGCCGGGATTAGGGATTTTATTAGCTCCGGCAAAATCGCTTATCTTTCCGGGATTGGTGGCCAGGGCGGCGATCCCCTTGGCGGCATCGATCGGGCTCCCCCCACCCACGGCAACCAGAAAATCGGCCTGGGTTTCCCTGTAAACCTTCAGCCCTTCCTCCGTATAATCCATGGATGGCTCGCTAATAACCTTGTCATAAATTGCCATAGGAATTCCAGCGATCTCCAGCGAGTTTTTGACATCGTTTAGCAAACCGATTTTTTCCAGGGCATGGTCAGTAACGATCAAAGCCTTTTTTCCCAGGCCTTTGGCAAAAGATCCTGCTTCCCTGGCAGCGCCGGGGCCGTTCACAATCACCGACGGGGTTTTAAATTGATAAGTTTGGGTCATCATTTGCTTACCCTCCTCTCTTTAAAATTTCTCGTTTTTAGGATATTTTAAACTAATCTTCGTATAACAGAAACATGATCATCCGTCAATGTGTCCATTTTTTGCCACCCCCGCAATTCATGAATATAGGTATCAGTTTAGAGTTTTGAAAAAATGGCGGCAACGCCTCTATTTGGGCCCGGGGGCCAGGCCGGAACGCGTCGGAAGCATCGGTTGGGTTTCCCCTTGTCCTCGAGGATAAAAGCCCGTTTCCTCCGGAGGAGGCGGGGGTATCTTCCCCGCCCCATCAACGGAGAAATCAGCGCCTTATGATTCCAAGCGGGCCGGTCTGGCCCCCGGGCCCTGGATTCCCTTGGCCCTAGTGATACACCTTTTTTCAAAGGGCTAAAGTGTTACGAATATAGTTAATTGGATTTCTTTTCTTCAAGCTCGCCAAAAAATGGTAAGTATGATAAAAAGTGGTAAGTAAAAAATATCAGGGCAAGCCGTTGCCTATGGAGTAAAACGCAATGCATCCCGCAACCCACTTACTTCTCGGCTGGATGGCGGCCAACATCAAGCCTCTCGAAAAAAGGGACCGGGGTTTGGTTACGCTTGCCGGAGTCATTCCGGACGTGGATGGGTTGGGTATTGTTGCCGACCTGATAACTCATAAAGGTGAGTTTGTTTGGTATGGCCATTTTCATCACGTTCTGGGCCATAATATAGGTCTCGCCGCCCTAATCGCCATAACCACGATTGCTCTTGCCCGAAGGCGCCTGATTACAGCAGCCCTGGCCATGGCCAGTTTTCATCTGCACCTCTTAGGAGACCTCGTTGGGTCGCGAGGTCCTGATGGCTACCGGTGGCCGATTAATTATTTTTTCCCGTTTTCAAACGCCTGGCAGGCCACCTGGCAAGGACAATGGCAGCTCAATTCCTGGCCCAACATTCTGCTTACGGTCATCCTATTGGCCGGAACGTTCTACCTGGCCTGGAAACGCGGTTATTCCCCGATAGAGCTTGTTTCCGTTCCCGCCGATAAAAAATTTGTGGCCATCCTGCGCAACCGCTTCGGAAATCCAAATAGCTGATTAAACCATGGGGAACGCTGCCGCAATTATATTTTCTGTTTTACGCTTTACTTTTTACTCTTTACGTTTTAGGCTTTTTGTGTCATTTAGCGATTTGAAAAAATGGTATAAAACCCTTTATTGAGGGCCGGGGGTTAGAGCGGAACGCGCCGGAAGCATCGGTTGGGTTTCCGCTTGGCCACGAGGACAAAAGATCGTTTCCTGCGGAGGAGGCGGGGGTTCTTGCCCGCCCCATATGCGGAGAAATCAGCGCCTCATGATTCCAAGCGTTCCGCTCTAACCCCCGGCCCCTGGAATCCCTTGGCCCTTACAACACACCTTTTTTCAAAGAACTAAAGTATTCCTTGAGTGGAGGTTATATGACTTTTTTGCCAAACTTGTTCTCCCCCATTAAGATCAAAACTCTGGAACTGGCCAACAGAGCGGTGATGCCTCCCATGGGCACTAACCTGGGAAATGCTGACGCTACGGTCAGCGAAGCCAACCTGGCCTATTTAAAACGCCGGGCCAGGGGTGGGGCAGGCATGATCATTACGGAAATTTCTTCCGTCCACCCTAATGGTTCGGCCATAAACAGCGAACTCGGAGCCTATGACGACCGTTTTATCCCCGGCCTAAAAAAACTCGCGGATGTGGCCCATGCCGCTGGCAGCAAAACAGCTTTGCAGCTGCACCATGCCGGAAGGGAAAGCTTTTATCTTCTTAAACAAGGTAAAGCCATCGCCCCGTCTCCAATCCGCAGCCTGGTCTTCGGTCTGACCCCGCGAGAAATTACTCGTGAAGAAATTCAGGAAATTATTGCAGCTTTCGGCGCCGCGGCTTTCCGCGCGCGGGAAGCGGGCTTTGATGCTGTGGAGGTTCATGGGGCGCATGGTTATCTTTTAACCCAGTTCCTGTCGGCTCTTTCGAACCAGCGCCAGGATGAATATGGCGGGAGCCTGTCCAACCGCAGCAGGTTTATAGTAGAAGTTTTACAGGAGGTGCGCAGGCGCGTGGGCAGTGATTTTCCCATATCCCTGCGCCTATCTGTTGAGGAGTGTATCAAGGGAGGATACACCATCGAGGAAATCCAGTCGATACTCCCGAACTTGGTGAAAGCCGGAGCAGACGTGATTCATGCCTCTCTCGGAACGCACGGGAGCCCGGGCGGCATCACCAGCGCTCCGGCGGAATACGAACCGGGGTTTAATGTCTGGCGGGCAAAGAAAGTTAAAGAGGTTGTCGGCGTGCCCGTTATTGCCGTGGGTCGATTTTCAGATCCGGCCCTGGCCGATGCAGTGATCGGCCGCGGTGAAGCTGACCTGGTGGCTTTTGGACGCCAGTTTTTGGCCGATCCTGATTTTCTTTTAAAGGCCAGGGAAGGGAGGCCGGAGGAAATCCGCAAATGCCTTGCCTGTAATCAGGGTTGTATTGAACGGTTGATCCTGGGAGAAGGGAATATTCGCTGCGCCATAAATCCGGAAACCGGCCAGGAAATCATATACCCTAAAGGCCCGGCGGCAAAGCCCCGAAAAGTTTGGGTCGTGGGTGCAGGTCCCGGCGGATTAACCGCAGCCTATGAAGGAGCCAGGCTTGGCCATAATGTCACACTTTATGAAAAGGAAGAAATACCCGGGGGCCAATTGCGCTTTGCCTGTAAACCACCATGCAAAAGCAACTATGGGGAATGGAGCGATTGGCTTATTTCCCAGGTTAAAAAGATGGGAATAACCGTTCACACAAGCACTACGGTGACCGAACGAATGATTGAAGATGGAAACCCGGATGCCCTTATCCTGGCCGTCGGGGGAGAAATAATCAGGCCGGCCATTGCCGGTATTGACCTTCCCATGGTTTGTGATGCCTGGCAGATTCTCTCAGGCGAGGTTGCTCCCCGGAAGAATGCTGTTGTGATTGGCGGGGGATTGATCGGCATGGAGACTGCGGACTTTTTATGTGAGAAGGGGGCCCAGGTAACAATAGTCGAAACCCTCAAACGTTCACCGGTTCTAAAGATCACCTCCCATGGCTACATGCTGCACAAGCGTTTAAAAGACAGAAATTGCCAGCTTCATTTCAACACTGAGGTGAAGATAATCGCAGAAGGCTCCGTGATCATCGTAAGCGAAGGCCGCGAACAGGTGCTTTCTCCGGTAGACCAGGTAGTTATTGCCGCCGGTCTGAAACCCCGGGATGATTTCCAGCAGTTTTTACAAGCCAGAGGGATTAGCCACTTTGTGATCGGCGACGCCCGCCAACCCCGCCGGATAATAGAATCCACGGAAGAAGGGGCCAGAGCAGCCTGGGATCTCTGATAGGAATAAGCAATGAATATACAACCGATTGGCTTTGTTAAATCGCCGGTCACCGAACAATCCGACGAGAACTGGGGTAAGGTCGTTTCGGAGATTTGCATAGATGAAGCATATGGGCCTGGCCTTAGGGGACTTTCACAATTTTCCCATCTTATCGTCGTTTTTTTTATGCATCAGGCCAAATTTAACTCTGCTTCCGACCTCGTCCGGCGGCCCCGGGGGCGTGCGGACATGCCGGAATCGGGAATCTTCGCCCAGCGAGCCAAGCACCGGCCCAATCCCATCGGGATCACCGCCGTGGAATTGATCGGCATTGAAAAGAATATATTGCGGGTTAGGGGCCTCGACGCCATCGATGGGACGCCTATACTGGACATCAAACCGTATGTTCCCGCTTTCGACCGCGTGCCCCAGCCCATTGTCCCGGAATGGATGGAAAGCTTGATGGAAGGATATTTTTAAATTAGCCACAGAGGACACAGCGCGGCAGAGTCGCAATTAAACTCACCCCCTCCCTACCCTCCCCACTCGAGGGGGAGGGTCAGGGTGGAGGGAAGATTTAATTGCTTAACAAAAGAGCTTCTTGCAAAAGTCCTTAATTTACCCTTCGACAGGCTCAGGGTGAACGGGCTTAGGTTGAAATTATTTAGTTTTTCCGTTCGTGGTGAGCCCTTCGACTCACCGTTCGCCCTGAGGTTCTCGAAGGGTGAACGGTTCGCTCAGGACAAGCTTGTCGAACCACAAAAAAATACTTTTGCAAGAGGCTCAAAATTTAAAGATTTTGCACGGTAGCAGTACAGAGATCGCAGAGTTTTAAAAACGCTGATTAAGGATAAATAAAGAATACGCGTTAAGCGCCCAAAATTAATGAAGATGCTAAAAGGTGCCAAAAAGGAATTTCCTATAAAATTAAATTGATGGGGTCGTAAAAAGTTCCGCTTTCGTCATTGCGAGGAGTTCCGCCAATGCGGGACGACGAAGCAATCCCGTATTTTCAAATACTTATAAAAACGAGATTGCTTCACTTTCGCTCGCAATGACTCTTCTGCCGACTTTTTACGAAATTATCAAATTAGCCACTTCATCGCCAAGGAGGGAAATAATTATGATTATTGATCGGATAGAAAATGCCTCAATGTATTATGGGGTAAACAAAAGACTGGCCGCTGCCTTTGATTACCTGAAGAATACAGACTTTTCCAAGATTGAACCGGGGAAGTATGAAATCGACGGCTCCCATGTCTTTGCTCTCGTCCAGCAGTACGATACAAAGCCAAAAGAAAAAGGCCGCTGGGAAGCCCATCGGCGGTACATGGACGTCCAGTATGTTTTAAAAGGCGTGGAACTTTTCGGGTACTCCCACCTGGAGGATTTGAAAGCTATCAATTACGATGAGGGCAAGGACTTTCTGACGCTCGAAGGCGAGGGGAATTTTTTCACAATTCGCGCCGGAACGTTCCTAATCCTTTTCCCCCAGGATGCCCATATGCCGGGCATCGCAGTTTCCAGCCCTCAGCCGGTCATGAAAGTCGTGGTAAAGGTTTCGCTCTTTTAAAGCAGCTCAAGAGCTGCGGCCATGGACACTCCGCCGCCGCCGCATAAGGTGGCCAGCCCCAACGTCTTCCCCCGCTTCTTCATGGCATGAATCAACGTTACCATAATACGGCATCCCGTCGATCCTACGGGGTGCCCGAGACCCACGCCGCCACCATTCACATTCGTTATCTCCCGGTTCAACCCTAACTGTTTTTCAACTCCGACATACTGCGCCGCAAAAGCTTCATTCACCTCTATCAACTCAAAATCAGAAAGTTTTAAACCAGACCTGGTCATCAGGTCTTTGACTGCAGGAACCGGACTCAAACCCATCACCGAGGGATGGCATCCACCCCGGCCAAAAGCCTTAAAACGAGCCAGCGGTTTTAACCCCAAATCTTTTGCTTTTTCAGCAGACATGATCAACATTGCGCTGGCCCCATCGTTTATTCCCGATGAATTCCCGGCGGTCACTTTCCCTGTCTCTGGAACAAAAGCTGGTGGCAACTTGGCCAAATCAGCCCTGGTAAGGCCGGGCCGGAAGTGCTCATCCTTATCATAAAACAACGGCGGCTTCCCTTTCTTCTGCGGAATCTCCACCGGCACGATCTCCTCTTTAAAATCTCCTTCCTTTGTGGCCCGCTCCGCATTGTTGTGGCTGCGCAGGGCCACATCATCCATCTCCTCGCGGCTTATATTCAACATCTGCGCGACAAATTCCGCCGTCAGCCCCATAATGTACGGCTTGCCTTTATATAATTCCAAAGGCATCCCTTCCTTCACCGGCCCTTTTTCCGGGCCGGGTAATAAATGCGACCCGGCATGCAGGCCATGAATGATATCGTCCACAAAGACCTGGTCCTGTAAACGGCATCCCCACCTGGCATTCGGAACCGAATAGCTAACCCCGGACATATGCTCCACCCCGCCGGCCAGGATAACATCAGCCATTCCACCCCGGATCAATCCCATACCCGAAAGCACCGCCTCCATCCCCGATATGCAAACCCGATTTACGGTGACCGCAGTCACTGTGTCCGGAATCCCGGCCATGATGGCGGCAACCCGGGCGACGTTTAAAGCATCCACGGGCTCCATGCAGCAGCCGAAACGGACATCGTCGATAATGCCGGAATCAATACCGGAGCGCCTGATCGCTTCTTTCATGGCCACGCTTGCCAGAACCGCGGCATTCAGATCCTTAAGGCTCCCCCCAAATGCTCCAATGGCCGTGCGGCAGGCCGAAACTACAACGACGTCTTTCATAATTGAACCTCCAGAATTCAAAAGTTTTTCTTCCCGATTAGCACCCATTATTTCCTTTTAATTTGCCTCAATATAGAACAAAAGCGCCGGCACGTCAACCCAACATTACCTTTCATTATAAACGATGGCCGAACCTCTCCTCAGTTTTCTGGCAATGACGTTCTGGGGACCTTTGAGAAGAAACAAATCCTCTTTCTTCATGTATTGACAATAGCTTTTCAGGACATGGAAATTCTGGGTGGGTTGACCATCTTTCTCCAGAAGCAAGCGGCAAAAGGTATAGTCAATTTCAAGAAGGAGGAAATGTTCGAAATACATTGAATCAACCGAGATTTTCTTTGCAACAACGGATAATGCATATCCTCAAACAGCCGCCTTTACCAATTTGACGGTCTCCTGCCCGCCTTTGGGATTACAGAAAAGTTTACTTTGCACCCACGGTTTATATAAACAAAACCTAAGAAAGGCGACTCACCATAGAGGGCACAGAGGAAATTTAATATAACAAGGACATAAACTCTTTTTCTCTGCTTTACTCTGTGCACTCGTTAAGTGAAAACAATACAGTATTTTAGATGACCAATTTATTACATGATAACACAGCGCGGCAGAGCCGCAACCAAAAGTAAGCTTTGCTCAGGGCCACGCGCGATCACAGAAATCCCCCCTGCCCCCCTGAAGCTGTGAAAAAATTAGCGTTGCTGACAAAATCAGTTTTTCTCGTTGTCCAGGGGACGGGAAAATTCGCGCCGCCAAAATCGGCGGAACAGGAATGATCGCACAACGGATACCCTGCCTTCCGCGAAGGGACGCAGGCAACTTGGAACAAAACTATGTAAATACATAGGGATTGGCCTTCGGGCCTAACCGCAGTCGAGTCCACCACCGGCAACAGGGAGAGCGCTGCCTCATTTTGGCAAGCAAATTTCTCTGGGCCCTGGACATGGGTGGCGCCTCCCCTTTCCCCCTACCCCAATTTTTTCACAGCTTCGGGGGGTTGGGGGGGATTTTCAGGGGCCAGTTTCCAAAAACATTTGCTTAACAAAAGTTAAAGAGTTTGCACGTTAGTAGTACAATGAAAAAATTGAGCTTATTTTCTTTTTTACTATGAAATTATTCTCAGTGTTCTCTGTGGTTGAAAAGAATCGCACAATTTAGGTAAAAGAAACCGAATCAGTTTTGTTCCGGTTTGGCACGGCGCAGGTGTTTGATTTTGCTGCGGCGATGTTTGCTCTCCAGCCGCCGTTCCTTAGACGCCAGCGTGGGCTTTGTCCTTTTGCGGATTTTGGGCCTTTGGGCGGCCTGGCGGACCAGACCCACCAGGCGGGCAACAGCGTCCTTTCGGTTTTGTTCCTGGGTGCGGAACCGCCGGGCATCGATGATCAGACAACCTTCCTTGGTCATACGCTTTCCGGCTAAACGGGTAAGGCGTTCCCGAACGTCTTCGGGCAGGGAAGGGGAATGGGCCACATCGAAGCGGAGCTGCACAGCCGTGGCGACCTTATTGACATTCTGCCCGCCCGGGCCGGAGGCCCGGATGAATTGTTGATGAATTTCTGCCTCATCGATCGTGATCGTGCCGGTAACTCGAATCATGTCTTAATTGTACGCCGGGCTGGATTCTCTGGCAAGCGCCGGTTCTCCCCCGACCAAGAAGGCATTTTTACGGGGCATTTGATCTTCATCCTGCATCTCTAACTGCGGAGGGACCAATCAGTCTGTCATCATGGCGCATGTCAGGGACAGGGTCGCGATCCATATGGTAAAAGGGCCGGATGATTTTGACAAATTCCTGAATGAACAACTCCAGCGGCTGGCGACCCGGTATGTGGATTTTTATTTGCTCCATGGATTGGGAAAGCAAACCTGGACAAAAATTAAAGAGCTAGGAGCCCTCCGATTTTTGGACAGGATACTCAGGGACGGCCGGGCTCGCTTTGTGGGTTTTTCTTTTCACGACGACATCAGGTTATTTAAAGAGATCGTGGATGCCTACCATTGGGCGATCTGTCAGATTCAATACAATTATTTGTATCATCTGCCTCCCAATTCGTATGAATCGCAAGTTAACTCAGAAAGAACGTCCCTCTTGACTAAGGTCAAAGCCTCTTGGCCCCCTGCTCCTTCACCAAATAAGCATTGTAAACCACATACAATAAAAACAAGGCCTTCCCGCTTCTAAAGTGTCCAGTATCTGGTACACGTTCCACAGCGTCGGCTGAACTGACTTGTTTAGCCCTTTAAATCTCGAATATCCAGGGCTATGTTAAGAGCCCTATTAAGCTCTTCGGTTTTTTGTGGAGAGAGCGATCCGACAAAGTTGGTCAGAAGCGACTTAGGCAAACTTACAAGCTCATCACAGTGAATACTGCTATCGTTCTTCAATCCCTCATTCACACCGACTAGTACTTGAGTGGAAAGACTGTCATGGGTTGAATAAATCGGGGCGCAAATGACGGTGGAAAAACGAGAATCGATGAGAACTTGGCGGCTTACAACAACAAAAACTCTGGATTTTTTGGGATCCTTGGCTGAAGGGTTAGCGACACGATACAATTCACCACGTTTCACAGATCGACCTGATAGGTAAGAACATCCGCTGCTTCTTGGTTTAGATAATCCGCACGCAGATTGATAATCTCAAGGTCTCTGGCATCTTGCTGACTGTGGATCAATTGAATAATAAAAGCCCGAACAGCATCTTCGATGAATTTGGACCGGTTTTTGTATTCCCCTGTATATTCGTCGATTGCTTTCAGCAAATCTTCAGACAAGGTTATAGATGTCTTGACTTTCATACTATAAAAATACCCCAAAAAGAATACCTTGTCAACAAAATTTTTATAGCCCTGAAATCAATTGCTATTTGTGTTATTTGGGCTAACGGGGCTGCGGATCAACGGCGGGCGGACGCGCGAGCTGGCTCGCGTGGATGAACATCAGCTGCAGCCGCTTTATGGCCGGCGCGAAGCATCCGGGCCATCGACCAAACTCACCAGCCGTAACAGTTTAGGGAAAATCTGGACGTTGGTTCAAAGACAACTTATTAATGCCGACGATTAATTTTTGATTGTTTTCCGAATTGCCATACACCTCTTTTTTGGCCGCTCCAATTCCCCCTCTTCTTCTATTTACCCACGGGGAAAGTTGCTTTTGAACCAACGTCCCATCTTTATTTTCATGATCTGGGCCGCGTCGCAGCAAGGGTGTGTGAAATATTCGGGTTGAAGGAAGAGGATATCCTCTCGAACGGTAAACAGCAAAGGAAGGTAAAGGCAAGGGGTCTACTTTGTTTTTGGGCCGTCAGAGAGTTGGGAATCTCACTGACCGATCTGGCCAAGCTCCTTAAACTGAGTGTTCCGGGGATTGGATACTCGGTAGAGAGAGGCGAAAGCGTTGCGCGTGAGAACGGCTACCAGTTAGTTGAGTGACTATCTTAGAATCTTAAGGGCGTCCCTTTTTCCATACGTCCCTTTTTCCATAGTCCCGCGATTTCAGCAAATGTCAAACCTTCAAGACGTTTCTGCTGAGCGAATAATTGCCATTCGTTTAGTGTTTTCTTCTTTTGTATTTGTTTTTCAATCTGTTCAGCATCCCCTAGAAGCGATGACAGTTCAATAATCTCAATTCTCTTTGGACATTCCTTCCAGTTGTGTGTCCAACATACGATGACATCAACTTCCGATGGATCGTGGGCGTGCGTTTTAAACGCCCGACTGTCATATTCGAATTCGATCCTGACTTCCTCCCAGCGATTGTTACCGACTTTTCTCCGGGCTAAACAATCTGATTGGATAGACTCGATCTTAAAATCAAACGTGTCATGAAGAAGGCCAAAAAGATAGACAACGCCGAGTTCATTAACAGGCGCACAAGAAAGAGACTTGAATGCTATTTTGTCTCCAAATATGCGTTTACGGTTTGCAGTGGTCATCATTCATCCTTGCCCCAACGCCGGAATTAACGGGCGGCTACTCGCCGTCCCGTTGAATGACTCGTTAGATGCTTCTTTGATTTAAATTTCAGAGGGTATTTTTCAGGATGTTCGAGATTGTCAATTTCAAGGTCAACATCCAAATCAGGCCAATATAAATGATAACCGTGAAGCAGTTGAACATTTTGTATTGAACTTATTGTCTGGTCTTTAAAATATGGATAGTCCATATAGCTCAGAAAATATTCCTTTTCCTTTACATACAGCCAAATACCGAAAGGGGTTATATTTTCAACGCTTACTGAAATGCTTTTGCCATGCTTTAGTGATTTCATTTTTATGCTCCTCAACGATTTTTTGAATTTCGTTTAATCTTCTTGGCGTTAACCTATGTGATACAGCCAATGACACTATCGGCTCTATCCAGAATTTAGCCTCACCATCCTCACACGTCACATGGATATGGATTCTATCTTCTTCATTTGAAAGAAAATAAAATCTATATCCTTTTTCTCTGAAAATCGAAGGACTCATACAGCCCTATTTTACCATCAAAAGGTCGAGGCAAGCCAGATATATCTTTGTGCCGTGTAATCACCAGATGCCCCATGCCCTTGCTCTGTTTGGGCGGCAAAGCTTTCTCAATAGTAACTCGATAGATTTGTTTATCATTGGGGATTATTGGCGATAATACCCTAAGCTTTTTTGAACCGCCTGCCCGACCCTGTAAAGCATCCATAATGTCTTTTAGCCTGTTGTCTATGTCATGAAAAGAGATCCCTGTGCCGTCCATGTAGAGCTTTACTTTGAGTTCAAGCTTGTCCGAAGGATCATAAGCTATACCCGCCTTGCTTGCTGCTGACAATATGATGGCATGCAATGTCTGCCGCCAAGAATTTCTCGGAGATTGATATTCGGGTATTCGAACTGATAATTTGAATTTGCGTTTTGCCATTTTTGAGCATCTAACGGCGAGCGGGGCACCGCGCAGCTCGCCGTTCGCGTTGCGCGCAGCGCGACGCGAACGCGAGAACTCAGCGGTAGCCAGCCGCATAGCGAAGCGGTGCGGGTGACTGTCCGATGGAGTGACTCGTTATGCATTTTATAGATTTATGCAATCAATTTCCAAATTGGGTGGTGCCCATATAGCTTCAATTAATTTCTCGGCATAAGCCAAAATAGCGCAATACAGAAAAACGCAGTCATGCAAGCCGATAACCAGAAGAACCAACTTGAAACGCCGACAGTTAAGCCTATGACTATGATTGTCAATGTTACTAATGCATTATCTATCACTCCAAATTTCAGGATCGCTATGTTCTTAATTGGATCTCGGTAGGCATACCAATAGGCAACCCCGACTGCACTAACGACAGCTCCAAACAGTCGAAGAAATATCGGATCGTCCGGCATAGTTATGCCAAATAACGCTAAAAACGCTGGGGGCGCCAATAGAGCAGGTAAGCCCCAGACCAAAAAGGTCACAATCACTTTGACCAGAAGAACTTTGCGTAACCATAGGCTTTGCTGTGACGTATTCATTCTATTTTTCTCCTTCGTATCTATGATTTCTTCATTTTTTATCGCATAATGCGGAGTTGAGCAGTGCCCCGGAGGGGCATCTGTTCGAACTCCTTGTTCTCCCCGAGCGGAACGAGGGGAAGGAGTTCGAACCCTGCTCAACTCCGCATTCCCCCCGAGCGAAGCGAGGGGGGAATGGGCCGGATGAACGGCGCATTAGCGTCCGTTCGATCCGGGTTGATGGGCCGCGCTTCGCGGACCATCAACCCTCCGCTCATCCGGCCCAATGGCACGACGCGAAGCGTCGGGCCATCGCCCAGGGTGAGGCGCGCAGCTTTTCTGCGTCGCCTCCACCCTGTTGTTAGACATATCTCTACGATAATCTCTTGATGATTCTTTTAGCGAGGCCATCTTCAATTTCTTTATGTCTTGGAATAGGTTGACTCTTACTCGTTTGAGGATTTTTGTACCAATCATGGTTCGCACCATGACGCACAAAAACACAACCAATTGAATTAATGATTCTAAGTAGTTCTTCCCTTTTCAAATTGCCACTTCCAATATATGAAAAGGTTCTGCATCGGGCACTAAACCTTTCCTAATATCTTCATAGATTTCTATTAAATTGTCTCTCAATTCTTCCAAAGTCTTTCCTTGGCTTTCATAGTCGGGATATTCCTGGATATGTCCCACAAACCATCCTTTTTCCTCTTTATATACAATATTTACTTTCATAAATTTCTCCTTTCCTTTTCCTTGATTATTTATGTCTAATGCGGAGTTGAGCCGTCCCCCGAAGGGGGATCGGTTCGAACTCCTTGTTCTCCCCGAGCGAAGCGAGGGGAAGGAGTTCGATACGGCTCAACTCCGCATTCCCCCCGAGCGGAGCGAGGGGGGAACGATCTAAATGAGGCGCAGGGTGACCAGCCTTTGAAAAAAACTGACAGGGTTGATTCCTGTCGCCTTGATTTGGTTGTTGTACGCCGCATTTCTTCTTTCTTATTTGATTCTTATTATTTTGTGTTGCTCCAAGAGAAGTAGAAAAACTCTCTTAGCTTTAAAAGAGAAAGCCTGTACCCTTGCTATCACTTCTTTTATTTTTTGGGAATAGAGAGAACAAAATTGTTTCGAAACTGGCCAGAAGTCGATAACTATGACGAGAGTGCATCCCGAGTAGTCCTTTTGAGATTTCTTCATACAAATATCTTGAATAAATGTAGAAAGGCGATCGATATCGGCACCAGGACTGAAGACATCGGTTTGTCCGTATCCCTGAGAAACAACGAGCTTGGCATCTTCCGCTTCAGATTTCCAGTCATCAGGAAATGTCAGTTCAATATATTCAACAATATTGCCGTTATTATCTTTTACGATTGCATCATACCCCTGATTCCCGAGTACCGGCTGTACAGTGCATGAATTCTCGTAAGCTTTTAACGCGAATACACTAAGCGGAACAATTTCCTTAATAAAGACATTGTAAAGTCCTTTGCGCTGAATCGCGTTGTGACGCTCAGTCCTATCCGACTGTATCTTCTTTTTACGCTGAGTTACAAACTGACGTAAGCCGCGAGGTGAGCGCGGCGTTTGTATATCATTTTCTGTAATCATATTCTATTTGTGAAAATGGGGTCAGGCAATTGTTGTGAAAATGGGGTCAAAAATGGGGTCAGGCAATTGTAATAAAGTATTTTTTCTTTCCTCTTTTTCGCAGGTTCTTTTCCATGATTTCCACCCTTCCTGCTAAATCCATATCGCGCAAAAGCTGATTTTCGATTTTCATTACCCCCAAGCTCATCGTCATTGCCTCGCGGTTAAAATACCGGGCAATTTCTTTGACTCGCGTGCCGGTCAATTTTCTCGCTAAATAGGCCACCAAGTTCCGACCCAATGCCCCCCGCCGATCTCGCGTCAAAGAATACAACCGATCTTGAGGAATCTCTATTTGACGCATAACCTCCTGGGCTATTTCTTCCAGCGGAATTTCCAAAAGAAAAAGCTCTTCCCTCTTCTTCAAAGCCTCGTGTGAAAATGGGGTCAGGCAATTGTAATAAAGTATTTTTTCTTTCCTCTTTTTCGCAGGTTCTTTTCCATGATTTCCACCCTTCCTGCTAAATCCATATCGCGCAAAAGCTGATTTTCGATTTTCATTACC
>Ga0194126_10000959_pt1 | contig 48835 bp, 52 predicted proteins | sample TA2KigC150mmetaG_FD_148641 | JGI IMG/M metagenome (GOLD analysis project Ga0194126, IMG submission 148641) | Freshwater microbial communities from Lake Tanganyika, Tanzania - TA2015035 Kigoma Deep Cast 150m | ecosystem: Environmental > Aquatic > Freshwater > Lake | place: Tanzania: Lake... | reverse complement strand
CTTTGTATTTGACGCCGGGCGCCGCTTCCAGGAGACGCGCCACTTCATCTTGGCTCAACACGGTCGGCGCCTTGCGCGGTTCAGGCACGAAGGTCAGACGCCGGACCAAGTCTGCTCGTTCGAGCGTCACCTTGAAGAAGAACCGCAGCGCGACGATCGCGCAATTGACGCTCGCGGCGCCGACTTGGTTCCTCGTCATATGCAGCTGAAAAAGGCGAAGGTCCTCGCTGGTCGCGGTGTCGGGCGAGCGGCCGAGGAAAACTGTGAAGTTCCTGACGTGACGGATGTAATCCTTCTGGACCTTCTCCTTGAAATGACGGACCGTCATGTCTTCGATCATGCGCTGGCGCAACGGGCTGACGACCTTGTCGGTCATGGCGATACTCCTGTCTCACACGAGGTTGCGAACCTCATGATCTTGAGACAGGACGAGACATCCCGTTATGCCGCCGCCTCGCGGCGACGGTAGGGGAAGGCTCTGCCGTCTTACGTGAAACCTTCGGAGGCCATCGATGCTCGACAAGCCGGAGAAAACCTACCAGCTTCTCGCGGCGTTGAGAGCAGCCGCGCCTTTCGAGGTTGAATTGACGCCCTCGGTGATCGGGCATCTTCGGGCGCAACAGGTCGCGGTCGTCGCCAAGCCACGGCAAATCGTCACGGAAATCTCATATGCCGGCGACGAAGGCGGCATCGTCCGTCACATGGCGCCAGAGGAAGGCCGTGATGCGCTTATCGTCTCGCTGACTCATGTGCGAGCGAACCGTTCCCTGCCATGCGCCGCAGCCGTGTGCGACTACCAGAAGCATCGAGTGAAGAAGCTAAAGAAGCAGAACAGAACCTGACCTGAACTCCCCGGGGTGCTTCACCGCTGATCGCAGGCACTACCGCGAGAGCGGTTTAGTCCTCTGGCGCGAAGCGGAAATTCGAACTGACCCGCTGCCCGCCTGCGGCAAGGCTGGACATTGACGCCGGCAGACGCAATAAGGGGCCACAAAATCCGAGGACTCCCGTACATGTCCTACATCGTTCGCTTCTTCACCTGGTGGAACCGGGCCACGCTCAGCACCGGCCTGTGGACGCTGCTGTACGGCGAGCGTGTCGGCGAAGACGAATTCGGCAATGTCTATTACCGTCGGCGCGGCGGTAAGATCGATCCTGCGCTTGGGTTCGAGCGGCGCTGGGTGATCTATAAGGGCTATTGTGAGGGCTCGGCCACGCCGCCCGGCTGGTACGGCTGGCTGCATCACACGGTGGACACGCCGCCGACCGAAGAAACATACCGGGCGCGCTCCTGGGAGCGACCCTATCAGCCAAATCTGACCGGAACGCCGCAGGCCTACCGGCCGCCGGGATCGCAGCTCGCGCTCGGCGAGCGTCCGCCCGCTGGCGGGGACTACTCCGCCTGGCGGCCGGAAGGCTGAGCGGCGCGCTCCTTGGAAACGCCTTTGTTGCCTGTTCTGGTCGCCCGCCCGTTTTCAGGGCCGGCGGAGAATTATGCGGTGAACGGATGAAGTTGCCCCTGTCCCTGGCGCCAGCGGCCATCGGCGCGTGGGCGCTCTTTGCCGCCGGCGCCTCAGCTGATCCGATCCGACATCCGACCGCGGTCTTCGCCGGACTCGACAAGACCACTGGCCGCATCATCAATTTCGACGTCGCCATTGATGAAACCGTGCAGTTCGGCGCGCTTCAGGTGACGCCGAAGGTATGCAACACCAGACCGCAGACGGAAACGCCGCAAACGACCAGCTTTGTCGAGGTGGACGAGCTCGTTCTCAAGTCGGAGCAGCGGGGCGATCCCAGGCCGGAAGCCGTCAAAACCGACGTCAAGCAGGAAGCCAAGCGAATCTTCTCGGGTTGGATGTTCGCCGCGAGCCCTGGCCTACACGGGGTCGAGCACCCCGTCTATGACGTCTGGCTCGTCGACTGCAAAGGCGGTAAGGAGGCCGCGCCGCCGCCCGCCGAGGCGACAGCGGCGCCTGCTCCTGCGGCCCCGCCCGCGGAGGCTGACGCGACCGCTCCGCCGGAAGGAAGCAAGAAGCGTCGCTCGCGCCGGGTTGAGCCGACGGCGCCGCCGCCAATGGAAAATCAGCCCATCGGACCCGCCGATCAGGCCGCGCCTGCGCCCGTCGATCCTGAGGCCGGCGAGGCGCCGCCACAGCAGGCTCCGGCTGCGCCGTCTCGAAAGAAGAAGCGGCGGGGCGAACAGGCCGCGCCGGCTGCGCCGCCGCCGAGCAGTCCGCTCTTGCCCTTTTAGATCACGCTGCGTTTAGGCGGAATCGCCTAAACGCAGATGACGTGATCGATTCCATAAGCTTAGAGCGCGCTTTGCGCGAAAAACCGGCATCGACTTTTTCGCGAGCCGCGCTCTACTCCGTCAGCGCGGCTAACGCCTTCGCCCCGGTCACACGCATGCTCTTCGGCCAGACATAGAAGTCGGCTTTCGTCGCCAGCGCCTGTTCGAGGGCGCGATGATAGGCGTCGCGCGAAATCTCGATCGCGCCGAGCGAGGCGAGATGCGGCGTAATGAACTGCGTATCGAGCAGCTGGAAGCCGGCCGTTCTCAGCCGGGCGACAAGGTGTGCGAGAGCGACCTTCGAGGCGTCGCGCTCGAGATGAAACATGCTCTCGCCGAAAAAGGCGCTCCCCAAAGCCACTCCATATAGTCCCCCCACCAGCCGTCCCTCGCGCCGGCATTCCACGGTATGCGCGAAGCCGAGATCGAACAATTCGCCGTAGAGCCGGCGGATCTCCATGTTGATCCAGGTGCGCTCGCGGCGAAATGCCGGAGCGGCGCAGGCGTCGATCACCGCGTCGAAGTCGCGGTCGACGGCCACGTCGAAACGGTCGGACCTGACGGTCTTGGCCAAGGAGCGCGACACGGCGAAGCCGTCGAGCGGAAAAACGGCGCGCCGCTCCGGATCGACCCAGTAGAGCTGATCGTCCTCGGCGCTTTCCGCCATCGGAAAAAGTCCGATGGAGTAGGCCCTTAGCAGAAGATGCGGGGTGATCGCGTAGGGGGCGTTGAGGCGCGACATCCCTTCAAGCATAGCGGCGCGGGAACGCTGCGCCACCCTTCGAGACCGATTTTCTTTCGGGCGATCAATTTAATTCCTGGCTGCGCAGTTGAGCTTCGGGCCGCGCCCGTCCGCACCGTCGTCGCCGCAATTTTCACGATCGTTGGCTTTTAGAAATCTGGCTCGATCCCGCCAGTCGCCAAAAAATGCTCCAGCCAATGAATGTCATAAATTCCGTTCTGAACGTCGGCGTTGCGCACCAGCGTTCGAAACAGCGGAAGCGTGGTGTCGATGCCGTCGACGATAAACTCGTCGAGCGCGCGACGCAGCCGCATCAGCGCCTCGGTGCGGTTACGGCCGTGAACGATGAGCTTGCCGATAAGCGAATCGTAATTCGGCGGGATGACATAGCCCTGATAGACCGCCGAATCGACGCGCACCCCGACGCCGCCCGGCGGATGATAATAGGCGATGCGCCCCGGCGACGGCCGGAAGCTGACGGGGTGTTCGGCGTTCACGCGGCACTCGATGGCGTGGCCGTAGAACCAGATGTCTTCCTGGCGCAATGAGAGCGGAGAGCCTGCAGCCACCCTGATCTGCTCGCATACGAGATCGACGCCGGTGATCGACTCGGTCACCGGATGCTCGACCTGAATCCGCGTATTCATCTCGATGAAGAAGAATTCGCCGTTTTCATAGAGAAACTCGATTGTCCCGGCGCCGGCGTATTGCATGTCGCGCATGGCGCGCGCACAAATTTCGCCGATCTCCATGCGTTGCGCGTCATTGAGCGCCGGCGAAGGGCTTTCTTCCCAGACCTTTTGGTGACGACGCTGGAGCGAGCAGTCGCGTTCGCCAAGGTGCACGGCCTGGCCCCTGCCGTCGCCGAAGATTTGAATCTCGATATGACGAGGCTTCTCAAGAAATTTCTCAAGGTAGACCGTGTCGTCGCCGAAAGCGGCCTTCGCCTCGGTGCGCGCGGTAGCGATCGCGATCGCAAGATCATGTGCGTCGCGCGCCACCTTCATGCCGCGGCCGCCGCCGCCGGACGCCGCCTTCACCAGAACCGGGAAGCCGATTTTCTCAGCGATCTTCAGCGCGTCCTTTTCGCTCAGGACCGGTCCGTCGGACCCCGGCACGCAGGGGATGCCGAGCTTCTTTGCGGTCGCCTTGGCCTCGATCTTGTCGCCCATCAGGCGGATGTGCTCGGACTTCGGACCGATGAAGGTGATATTGTGCTCTTCGAGAATTTCGGCGAAGCGCGCGTTTTCCGAAAGAAAGCCGTAACCCGGATGCACGGCGTCCGCGCCCGTAATTTCGCAAGCCGAGAGCAGGGCAGGGATGTTGAGATAGGAGTCGCGCGCCGGCGCTGGCCCGATGCAGACCGACTCGTCGGCGAGCTTGACATGCATGGCGTCGGCGTCTGCGGTCGAATGCACGGCCACCGTCGCGACGCCCAATTCCTTGGCCGCCCGCAAGATGCGCAGCGCGATTTCGCCGCGGTTGGCGATGAGAATTTTGTCGAACATCACTCGCCTACTCGATCACCAGGAGAGGTTCGCCATATTCGACGGGCTGGCCGTCCTCGACCAGAATAGCCGTCACCACGCCCGACTTGGTGGCGACGATGTCGTTGAATGTCTTCATCGCCTCGATCAGCAAGAGCTTATCGCCGACCGAAACGCGCGCGCCGATTTCGACGAAGGGCTTGGCGTCCGGATTGGGCCGAAGATAGGCGGTGCCGACCATGGGCGATTTCACCGCGTCGACGAATTCGGCGACGGGCTCTGGTGAGGCGGGAGCAGGAGGGGTCGCGGGCTTTGGCGCCGGCGCCGCAGCCGCTGGCAAGGGATGGACCGCCGGCGGCGGGGGCGCAGCGACGAAGCTCGCGAGGGCGGCGGCGGGCGTGCGCGCCGCGCGGATGCGCAGATCGCCTTTTTCCACCTCGAATTCGGTCAGGTCGCTGCCGGCGACAAGCTCTGCAATCGTGCGCAGCAACTCCGCGTCGATGGCGGTCGCTCTTGCCGACGCCGGCTTGCGGGAAGGAGCGTTGCGAGGCGGTTGAGCTTTGCGCGCCATAAGTGTTTCAGCTCTTTCTCAGTTCGTTTTCAAAGACTGCTTCAAGGGCAAGGATATATGACATCGGGCCGAAGCCTGCGATCACGCCGCGCGCCGCCGGCGAGATGTAAGACCGGCTGCGAAAGCTTTCGCGCGCATGCACATTCGAAAGATGCACTTCGATGACGAAAGCGTCCGCGCCCTTGATGGCGTCATGGAGGGCGATCGACGTGTGGGTCAGCGCCCCTGCGTTCAGGATGACCGGCGCGCCGGCGCCGCCGGCTTCGTGAATCCAGTCAACGAGGTCGCCTTCGTGGTTGGACTGCCGAAAGACCAGAGAGACGCCCCGCTCGGCGCAACGCGCCTCCAGTATTGCGTGGATCTCGTCGAGAGTCGCCGTTCCATAAATCGCCGGCTCGCGCCTGCCGAGAAGATTGAGATTGGGACCGTTAAGCACATGGACGGCTGACATAGCGCTTCCGAAACGTTCCCGAATATCTCACAGGCGGCGAGCCGTCTCTCATAGCCTTATTGCCGCCGCAAAGGAAGCCCGTCGCCGGCTAGCATGAGGTTTTGCCGCATTTGCGCATATTGTCGATTTTGGCTTTCAGCTGGGCGTAGGGCACGCCGCCGATGATCGCCTCTTTTCCGATCACCCAGGCCGGCGTCCCGTCGAATCGCAGCTCATCGGCCAGCGACGCGACTTCCTTCAACGCGGCCTTCGTCTCCGCGCTGGACATGTCTTTTTCGAGACGCGCCATGTCGGCCCCGACTTCCTTCGCCGCCGCGAGCGCCTGTTGCTTGCCGATGTGGCCGCGCGTCGTAAGCAGCTTTCGGTGGAAATCCCAGAATTTCTGGCTGTCGAGCTGCATGCGCGCGGCCGTCGCGATCTGGGCCGCCTCAACAGAGTCCGGCCCAAGGATGGGGAAATCCTTAAGCACCACACGAAGCTTGGGATCGGCTTCGATCAGCTTGGCGACGGAATTGAGCGACTGTTTGCAGTACCCGCAATTGTAGTCGAAGAATTCGACCAGAGTCACATCGCCGCTCGGATTGCCCACCACAGCCTGGTTCGGAGAGTTTACGATTTTGTCGCCATGCTGGTTGACGGCCTTTTCGCGCACGGCGGCTTCGGCGACCTTTTCGCGCTTTCCGAGTTCGTCGATCGCGTCTTTGATCACTTCCGGATTGGTGATGATATAGTCATGCACGACCTTCTCGATCTCGACCTTCTGCTGGCCTGAAAATCCTTCCGCGAGAAGCGGCGTTGTCGGCCCCATACCGAGAAGCGCGCCGGCGGCGAGCGGGACAAAAAACCTCATTGCATTCTCCTTTGTGCGACAGCGCGTCTGTGTCGGGCGTATCCGCGCTTGGCGGCCGGGACGCGTCCGCAGGGACGCGCATTGCGGCGCTTTTAGCACGGAGGGCGGCGGGCGTCCTCCCGACGTGAGGAATCCGACATGTAGAGCAGTTCAGCGAAATCGTGCCGCTCAGCGCATCGTGTTGTAGCGTACGCCGTCATTCACCAGCATCGAGCCAACGCCATAGTTAAACTTTGCTTCGCCCAAGGTGCGCAGCTGAAGCGTAACCATCACCGTCTGGTTGCGGGCGGGCAGTCCCGTATAGGATTGCGGCTGGTAGATTTGCGTATAGTTGATCGACAAGGTTGCGCATTCGTCGTGGTAGCCGATGCCGGCGCCAAGCGTCGCCACCGAAAACAGCGGCGCCGAGCCGGTGAGATTGATGCCGGTGATCGTCGTCGTGAACGGAGCAAGGGTCGGATTGGTGAAGGAATTATAGAGATAACGGCTCATATCGAAGGTTACGGTGCCGTTCAGGAAGTAATTTTTTGTAATATTATATTGTCCTGAGGCGGACAGGCCTTGCCGACGCATGTCAAATCCGATGGCCGGCTGCGACGCGTAATTGGCATATTGAAGCTGGAGCGAAATCGGATCCAGATTCACTGTGGCGAATAAATCCAGACGACGCGCGCGCAAGCTCCCCTTGTCGAAGCGACCCTTGGCGACGAAGCTGAGGAGCGAGGCGGGCGCAAAGGCGAACCGCCCGACGATGTCCGAGGCGCGCGAATTCAGGCCGGAGTCGAGGCCGACATTCGCCGCGTCAGCTTGCGCGTAGGAATTCGCGCCGGCGATCTGGCGCGATTGGCCGATCATCGTATTGATGAAGCCGCCATTCGACAGCGACATCGTGGCTTGGCCGCCATAGTTAAGGCGCGTGCCCGTCTCGAACCGATCATAGCCGGAGAATTTGCTCCACTCGAACAGAGTCGAATCGTCGAAAACGAGGCTTTGCGCGTCCATGTTGGCGAGCGACGGTATCGACGTCTGATTGGGCCGCGCGACGACCTGCGCGATCGGCTCGAAAACGATATCTCCGACAAAGCTCCTGGCAAGGATCGGATAGCGCCATTCGGCGCCGACGCCTGGCAGCGCCTGGCCACGGAAGCGATTATCGGCGCCATCGAAGAACAGACCTTGCGCGCCGTTGGGAATCGGCTGCCCGAACTGATTGTAAATCGGAAACAGTCCCTGGCGGTCGTAATCGAGATAGCTGCCGACGAAGCGCGAAAACGCGAAGGGGGTCCAAACGCCGCCGATGGGATCGATGAATTTGCGCTTCCAGGCGCCGCTGAGCGTCGCGTGCTGGTAGTCGCCGCCGACGCCGCGCAAAAGGCATTGGCCGTATTTCTTCGGATCTACATTGCGCGCATAGACCGAGCAGACAGTGTAAAGGCCGTAGATGCTGTCCAGCCTGCGCGGATTGATCGATTCGTAATTGGCGAGATCGGCGGACGTGCTCGTCACATTGCCGTCGACTTCGATCTGGCCGCCCACGCCGGCCGTCACCGCGGGGTCGATGTCGAAGACGCGGTTATAGTCGATGACCGGATGAACGACGGACTGTTGCGCCTGCACGTCATTGGGCGACAGGACCTGGAAATAATACCCGCGCATGTCGAAGAAGCTGCGCGGCCCCTGGCCGGTCAGGAAGATCGTCGATGAGGCCTCGCGGAAGAAATAGTTCTGCAGGAGATTGTTGTACTGCTTGTAGTCCTGAAAGAAATAGCGATCAGAGAGCGCCGTGATGTCCCAGCCGGCGTGCCAGCGGTCATTGAACCAGAAGTCGCCGGTGGACTGGATGGCGCCGCGCCACTGCTTGTTGCCGGCGCCGAGCGGGGCCGGCGCGAAGGCGCCCGTGTCCCCCACATGGGCGCCTTCCCCGCGGATCGTGTAACTTCCGTTGTCGAAGCGTTGGCGGAATTCAGCGGAGACGAACGGACCCTGGCGAGAGAAATATATCGGCGTGACGGTGAGGTCGTAATCCGGCGCGATCGCCCAGAAGTAGGGCACGCCGACGCCGGCCCCGAGCTGCGAGCGATACATGAATACCGGAGACAGGTAGCCGGACTTGCGCTTGACAGACGGATCCGGCGAGGACCAGAACGGCACGTAAGCGATCGGCACGCCGAGCAAGTCGAAGGACGCGTCTTCGTAATAGACCATCTTCTCGACGTTGTCGTGGATGATCCGCTTGGCGTGGATCTGCCACGTGCGCGGTTTCGACGGATCGTCGCGACAGGCCTCGCAGGCGGTGTAGCTGCCCATTTCGAAGGTCGTCGTCTCGCCGGCGCGCTCGGCCCGCGGCGAGGTGAAATGCGTGTTGTTGACGGTATCGACCTGCAGGCTTTCGATGAATCCGTTCTTCAAGTCGTCAGTGAGGTCAAAACGTTCGGCGCGCGCGATCGAGCCGTCCTTTTCGGTCAGCTTCGCATGGCCTTCGGCGATCACGCGCGACGTGTTGCGGTCATAGGTGACTCGGTCAGCTTCGAGCAGCCTTCCCTTGTAGTAAATCTGCACGTCGCCGCGCGCCGTGACCGTGTTCCTTTTTTCATCGTAGACCAGTTCCTTCGCCTCGACGACCATGCGCTCGCCGGTCGCAGGCGCCGGTTGCGCCGCCGCGGAGAAATTCGCGAAGGCCGCTGCGACGACAGTGAGCGCCGCGACAAGGACTGGAAGACGCGGGGAGGGGGCGGCGAAGGTCATCAGCCGTCCTCCGAATAGAGCAAGATCACCGTGCCCAACATGCTCCCGACAAGCGCAGGCGACCATGCGGCCACGACAGGGCTGATCATGCCCGCGCCGCCGAGATCCGAGAGGACTTTGGTAACGATATAAAGCACGAAGCCCGCGGCCACGCCACCGGAAAGGGTTTTGGCGACGCCGCCAAATCGAAAGAATCTTAATGAAAAGGAAGCGGCGACGAGAACCATTGCGACGAGCAGCAATGGTCGCGCAAGCAGCGACTGAAATTGCAACTGGTAGCCTGTCGCGTCGAGGCCTGCCGAGGCGGTGCGCGCGGCCATTTTCGGCAGCGACCAGAACGGCGTGCCCTGTGGCGGCGTCGTCGCCGCCGCGACCTGCTCCGGCGTCAGATCGGTCGCGAGCATGTAGGAGCCGACGCTGCGCGCCGCTTCTCCAGGGAGGCTGACCTGCGCGTTTTCGAGCGCCCAGACTCCGGGCTCGAGTCGCGCCCGCTCCGCCTCGATGCGTTCGAGGAAGCCGCCGCGCGGCGCGTAGATATTGACGCTGACATGCGCCAGCTCCGTGCCGCCGTTGGAGGAATTCATCGCGTGCATGATGGCGAGACCATCAATGCCGTGCTGGCGCAGCCAGACGCCGTGATCGATGCGCAGACTGCCGGGCACGCCGAAGAGATCCCATTCCATCTGCTCGGAGCGTTGCTTCATCGACGCCGAAAGCGGGTTGTAGATCGCGATGGATACAATGCCGATGAGCAGGGCGGCGAGCGCGGGCGGGGCGATGAACTGCCAGACCGACATGCCGGCGGCGCGGGCGACGATCAATTCAAGCTTTCTGGTGAGATCGACAAAGGTCGCCATAGAGCCGAAGAGGACGGCGAAGGGCAGGATCATCTCGGCGGCCGCCGGGACCCGCATCGCCGTCATCAAGGCCACGGTCGCGGCGCCGGCCTGCGGATTGTCGCTGGCGCGCCGCAGCATCTCGACGAACACCACGACGAACATCAGGCAAAAGATGGTGAAGAAGATCGCCAGGATCGTGCGCGTGAATCGCAGCGCGAAATAGCGCGTGATCGTCGCCCCGATCATGGTTGCGGCCTTCCTCCCCCTGTACGGCGCCGCCCCCAGCGCTCACAATCCAAACTCAGCCAACGATCGCTAGACGCTGGCGCCTTTGCGCGCAAGCGTCGCGCAGCGCCTCTGAGCCGCGTCAACATATTCATTTTGCGAGCGTTGCTTTTGCGCCACGGCAGGATTCCTGCGGAACGATCGCGGCGATTCCGCGGCGGGAAAATGGAGCCTGAAACGGCTCCAAAGGCGGCCCCTCGCGATTGACCGCGGTCGCCTGCCGGAAGATAGTGCGCGCCAATTCCGTCAAATTGCGCGCCTGGCGCGCCGCCGGCGCTAACTATCTAAAAAACCGACGCATTCGCGACGGATGAGCCGCCGTTCGGCCAAGGAGACAAGAGGCCCTATGCTCGTCAACGCCAAATATGAACTGGAGCCGTTCGACGCGGCCGAAGCGTTGCTGCGTCACCCGGAAGAGGAAGGGCGGCCTCGCACGCTGGTTGCCTTCGTCGGCCGTGATCTCGCCATGGGCGAGCGCGCCGCGAGCGTTCTCAAAGACGCGGCCCCGCATCTGACGCGCGCCGCGGCGGCGGCCAAATTCAAGGGCAAATCGGGAACGTCGATCGAAATTCTCGCTGCGCCCGGCGCGCCGGCGAGCCGGCTTGTCCTGATGGGCGTCGGCAAGGCCGACGAGGGCGAGGGGGAGGGAGGCGAAACCGCCAAGCCCTTCGACGATTTCTTCGCGCTCGGCGGACAGACCGCCGGGAAAATCGGGCCCGGCGCGCGCGCCGTGATCTTGTTCGACATGCCGGCGGGCACGCCCGTCTCCCATGATTCGGTCGCGCAATTCGCCTTGGGGGGCTGGCTGCGCGCCTATAAATTCGACCAGTACAAGACCAAGAAAAAGGACGAGGCGGACCGCGAGGGACCGATGGAGGCCGTCCTCGCCGTGGCCGATCCCGAGAGCGTCGGCGGCGCGATGGCCGAGGGCGGGCATCTGGCGGAAGCCGTGATCCTCGCGCGTACGCTGGTCAATGAGCCGGCCAATGTGCTCACTCCCCAGGAATTCGCCCGCCGGGCGTCGGAGTTGATGAAGCTCGGCGTCGAGGTCGAGGTCCTCGACGAAAAGGCGATGGGCGAGCTCGGCATGCGGGCGCTGCTTGGCGTTGGCCAGGGATCCGAGGCGGACAGCCGGCTCGTCGTGCTGCGCTGGAGCGGCGGTGCCGAAGGGGCCGCGCCGATCGCCTTCGTCGGCAAGGGCGTCGTGTTCGACTCCGGCGGCATTTCGATCAAGCCCGCCGCCTCGATGGAGGACATGAAGGGCGATATGGCCGGCGCCGCCGCCGTCACCGGCGCCATGTACGCCATCGCCGCGAGGAAGGCCAAGGCCAATGTCGTCGGCGTGCTGGGACTCGTCGAGAACATGCCTGACGGCAAGGCGCAACGGCCGGGCGACATCGTCAAGTCGATGTCGGGCCAGACGATCGAGATCGTGAACACCGACGCCGAAGGGCGGCTCGTCCTCGCCGACGCGCTCACTTATGTCATCGAGAAGCACAAGCCGGCGGCGGTCATCGATCTGGCGACGCTCACCGGCGCCATTCTTGTCGCCCTCGGACAGGAATATTGCGGACTATTCTCCAACAATGATGACCTCGCCGATCGCTTGACCAAAGCCGGCAGCCACATCGGCGAGAAGCTGTGGCGCATGCCGATGGGCCCCGCCTATGACAAGCTGATCGACTCGAAATTCGCCGATATGAAGAACACCGGCGGGCGCCACGCCGGCTCGATCACCGCCGCGCATTTCCTGCAGCGTTTCGTTGGCAAGACGCCCTGGGCGCATCTCGACATCGCCGGCACCGGCATGGGCTCGCCGACGAGCGACACCAACCAAAGCTGGGGCGCCGGCTGGGGCGTCCGACTCTTGGACCGGCTGGTGCGCGACTATTACGAGGGGTAAGCGGCGCAGGGGATCGATCGGCGAATGCGCCGCGGGCGATTCCCTTAACCCGTCGTCGCGAGTTTCTTGAGCAGCGCGTCGCGCGCCTCGACGATGCGACGGTAGTGTGCGTCGGCGCCGCCAGCGTCGGGATGCGCGGTTTTGGCCAACTGCCGGAAAGCGGCGTTGATGTCCGACTTTTTGAGCAGGCCTTCGATTGGCAGGTCCAAAATTTCGCGTTGTTCATGGTCGTCGATATCCGCCTGAAACAGGATGGATCGGCGCTTTTGTCGCGCCTCGAGACGCAGACTGACCTGATCTTCCCGCCATCTTTGGCGCGACATAACGAAACATTCGCCAAAGGCGATCCGGCCGCGCGTTTCGAGTTCGTCAAGACTGAAGGGACCCACGACGCCATAGGGCGGCGCGAGACACGCCATCCTGCCGCTCTCGCCAAGCCGGATATCGCCGATCGTCGCCATATCCAGTATGCCCATCGAGCCGTTCCAGACGACCCATTCCTCTTTGTCCATACGGAGCGCTTTCACCCATAGGCCGGCTCCGCGCCTCGCACTTGTGTGCAAATGGGCTCACAAGAGCCGGTCCGACCAAGAGCGCATGCAGGTTCAAAGCCAGCGACTCGCGCGGCGCGTGGACAAGGCTGCGTACGTCGGTCTGCGCCCTGCGAAGGCGCGCGCAATCTCGTGACCGCAAGGACGAGGGGCTTGCTGAAGGGAATTAGACTCGCGCGGCGCTCGATCGCGCGTTGATCGGCTTACGGGTGCCGCGCGTCGGTCAATGCGGCGCCACTTCGTTGCTCGGAAGCACGTCGCGGATGCGCTTGCCTTCCACCCAGAGGAACGCTTCAGCGGGATTGGCGCAGGCGATATCCTGTTCGGCGATCAGCTTGTCGCAGAGCATGACGCAAATGGCGTCGATCGGCGCAGCTCTGTCGTTTTCCTCGGTCATGCGGTCGATCGAGATTTCTCCCATCTCCTCGTCATCGACCAAATGGATGATAAAAACTTCCTCGTGGCCGGGAGCGCCATGCGCATTCACCCGGAACGTTTCCCCCTTGTAGCGGAATTCACGTATCATTCCTCGCCCTTTTTGTTCGCTTGTTGTGTCCGCGACTTCGCGCCTCAGCGTTCGGGCGACGATTATCGCGTGCCCGTCGCGCACGCAAACTGCGTGCCATTTGTGCGTCGGGGACCTGCCCTTCGTTCGAACGAGGCGCCGAAATTGCTCTCGTAAGGCCAAGAGGCGCTCAAGAGATCAAAGACCCGCTCGCCGACGACAACGATCACTGGGCGGCGGAGACGGTGACGTCGGCGGCGTCATGCATGCGCTGGCGTTGACGACACAAGTGCCGGCGCGAGGAGCGTGAACAAATGAGCGACGCGACATCCAAAATCAAAGGCATCGTCGACAGCGCGGACGTTGTGCTGTTCATGAAGGGCGTGCTGCAGGCGCCGCAATGCGGCTTCTCCATGCAAGTCGTGCAGATCCTGAATCAGGTCGGCGCGCCCTATACGGCGGTCAACGTTCTCGCCGACGGCGACGTCCGCGAGGGAGTCAAAGCCTTTGCGAATTGGCCGACCATTCCGCAGCTCTATGTGAAGGGCGAATTCATCGGCGGTTGCGACATCGCGCGCGAAATGTATGAGTCGGGGGAGTTGACGGCGCTCTTCGATAAGGAAGGCATTGCGCATAAGCAGGGTTTGAAGGCTTAGCGCGCGCATTGGTCGGATGCGGCGAATTCGAAATCCGAGCTGGAGACTGGCGGTTTAAGGGAAGCGGTGGATCGCGCGCCGCCGGTCTCATGCCTCAATCAAAGGCTCCGCGCCGCGCCGACGTCGTTCTCGTCGAACAAAATCTCCGTCTCTTCGCCCGCCATGTCGATGTGCGCGCGGGCGAGGCGGCCGTCGGGGCGGTAGTGGTATGCGTGGCGCAATTCGACTTCGCCGTAGACGATCTTCTCGCAAGTAATCATACGACCGGCGGCGTCGAACCCGGCGCGAAAATAGGTGTTGCGATTTTCGAGAGCGTCGGGCGCGATGGGCGAGACCATGTTGAGCGGCAGCTTGACCCCGCTGTAGCTTAAAAAATATTTGAACGTCGGCGTCGCCACGATGTCCATTATCTTTCCCCGCCCAACTGGCTCAGTGATTGCTTCAGGCCGGTCATGAACACACCGCCTGCCGACACCGATGTCGTGAACTTCGGCGAACTCGATCCAAAGACCAACGAACTTCTGCAAAAGGGCGTCGTCGCCTACCGGACCGACCCGGAGAGGGCCGACAGCTATTTCAGGCAAGCGCTGGCGCTGACGCCGCAGGAACTCGCGCCCTATTACTGCCTATACAAAATTCACACCTACATGGGCAGCCTCGACTACGCCGCTGACGTGGCCGCCGACGGTATGAAGGAGGCGACACGGCAGGCGGGTTGGCCGAGCGATCCTGCGGCTTGGCCGACCCAGGGCGAGGCGCCCGACGGGCCAGCGCGTTTCGCACTCTATACGCTGAAGGTGCTGAGCTTCATCGAATTGAAGCGCGGCCGCCACGAAACCGCCAGGGACTATCTCGAGATCCTTTCTCGCGCCGATCCGCAGGGTCGCGTCGGCTGGAAGGTGATCGAGGCGCTGGCGCAGGGCAGTGTGCAATAGACGCACATGACACGACCTTGTCGCAAACCGCACACAGAGCGTCGTTCCAAACGTTACGCTTCGGCCGTTTTGCCTGACCCTTGTCGAAAAACTGACATTGTGCGCTGCGGCGGCGCGATAAGGCGATGTTTTGCGTGGTTTTTGCATGAGGCCAAATACGACTGGCGGGAGACAATCAATAATGATCTCGCAGGTGCAAATGAAACCGGGGCTCTGGCCTGAGGGTGGCTGTGCATAGGACGGCGGCGATGGACGATGTCGTGACCTCACGTTCTGCGCCCCCCGAGAGCTTGGGCGTAAAGTCGCCACGGGCCAGAATCCCGTCCGCCGATACGGCGCTGCTCGGCGTCTATGAAATCTCCAAAATCTTGACTGCGCCGGCCCGTCTCGAACAGACGCTGGCCAATGTCGTCAGCGTGCTCAGCTCTTTTCTCGACATGAAATTGGGGATGATCACCATCCTCGATCAGCACGGCCATCCGGAGATCGTCGCGACCTCGGGCTGGATCAGCCACGATCGCAGCAAGCCGATCGACACGCTGCCAACCAAAGTGATCGACCGCCTCGCCGCAACCGCCATGCCCGTCATCGTCGAAGACGTTGCGCGCGACGCCTTGTTCGAGACGGCGGCCGAGACGATCACCCAAGCGGTCGGCGCGAACGTCTCCTTCCTTGCCGTTGCGATCAAGAGCGACAGCCGCGTCGTCGGAACTCTGTCGATCTACCGGACATCGGAAGAATTCATCGCCTACACCTTTGACGCAGATCTGCGCCTCTTGACGATGATCGCCAATTTGATCGGCCAAACGGTGAAGCTGCACCGAATGTTGTCGGCCGACCGTCTGCGGCTTCTGAACGAATGCAGCACGCTGGAGAAGGCGCTGGTCTCGCGGATGCCGAAGGAAATCCGTGGCGAGCGGCCAGACGTCGCCGGGATCGTGGGCGAGAGCCCGGCGATCATGGAGGTGCTCGACACCATCGCTGTCGTCGCCAAGTCCAATTCGACCGTGCTGCTGCGCGGCGAGAGCGGCACAGGCAAGGAACTGTTCGCGCGCGCTGTGCATGACCTGTCGCGCCGCAGCGCGAAGCCTTTCGTCAAGGTGAACTGCGCCGCGCTGCCGGAAAGCGTGCTCGAATCAGAGCTGTTCGGTCATGAGCGCGGCGCCTTCACCGGCGCCGTCGCGCAGCGCGCGGGACGATTCGAACTCGCCAATGGCGGCACGTTACTGCTCGACGAAATCGGCGAAATATCTCCCGCCTTCCAGGCGAAGCTGCTTCGCGTGCTGCAGGAAGGCGAATTCGAGCGGGTTGGCGGCTCTAAGACGTTGAAGGTCAACATCCGATTCGTTTTCGCGACCAACAAAAACCTTGAAGCGGCTGTCGACAAAGGCGAGTTCCGCGCCGATCTTTATTATCGCATCAGCGTCGTGCCCATATTCCTGCCGCCGTTGCGCGAACGGCCCGGCGACGTTTCGCTGCTGGCGCGCAATTTCATCGAGCGCTTCAACAGCGAAAACGATCGAGAGCACCAACTCTCGGCGAGCGCCATTGAGACGCTGCAACGCTGCTACTTCCCCGGCAATGTGCGTGAATTGGAAAACTGCGTGCGCCGCACGGCGACGCTGGCGCGCGCCGAAACCATCGTCGACAACGATTTCGCCTGCGCCTCCGGCAAGTGCCTTTCGGCCTTGCTGTGGACTGGAAGCGCCAGCGGCGCTTTTCCGCGAACCTATCCCGAACCCGCCAACAGGCGCGCAGCGCCGCCCGAAGATTTTGCGCCGGGCAGGCGCACCGAACCGGCGCCGGGGTCGACCTTCCTCGATGAGCCTACTCTGCCGCTCGATTCCGTCTGTGAGGAGGAAGGCTTTGGCATAGCATCGTCGCGAAAGATGATTGATCGGCAGACCCTCATCGAAGGCATGGAGAAGGCTGCCTGGGTGCAGGCGAAAGCGGCGCGCCTTCTTGGGCTGTCGCTGCGCCAGGTCAATTACGCGCTGAAGAAATACAACATCGAAATAAAGCGAATCTGAGCGCATTCGGCGCGTGTCGCGGATTCTCTTCGAATCTCATGGCTGAGTCGCGCGACGGTTCACAAAAAAAGGACTGAAAAAGCGTCGCTGGAGGGGTGCGGGCCAAGACCGACCTTGGACTGTGCGCCTTCGCGAACGCATTCGATTCTTACGTTCAACTTCGCGAGTTTGCGGCTGGCATGGGATTTGAAGGGAGGGAAAGCTGGGACTGAATGGATGGGAATCGTGACATGGCTTACAAAATTGTAGCCTCACAATGTACGGTTTGCGGCGCTTGCGAATTCGAATGTCCGAATGCGGCGATCCGCCTCAAGAACGACATGTACATCATCGATCCGAAGAAATGTACTGAGTGCGAAGGGCATTTCGACACGCCGCAATGCGCGGTCGTCTGCCCCGTCGAAAACACTTGCGTGCCGGCGTAGCGCAGAAAGCGCGACCTAGCGGGGCGACGCATCGCATGGACGCCGTCGATTGGCTCGGTAACTTCCTGTCCTGCCGCGATTGTCCGCATTTGGCGATTCGCGAGAAGGGCCTGTGTGATCTGGGCCAGATTTGCGTACGCGATCGGAGAACCCGCCGCATCGACCGGTTTTCCGCCGCAAGTCCGCACGAGTCTGCGAAATACCTCGATCATCCCTATTTTGAACTGCGCGTCGGCGCGGTGAAATATGCGAGCGTATTTCAGCTGCGTGCGCTGATCGACGACGAGGAGCCGGACGTCAGAGCCATGGTGGCGCAGCGTCTGCCGTTGCGTCTCGCTGAAAAGTTGATCGACGACCGCGACCGCAAGGTGCGCATGGCCATGGCTCAGCGGGTCGAGGGTGCCGCCCTCGTGAAATTGCTTTTCGACGAAGACAGCGGCGTGCGCCTGATTGCCGCGCGCCGCGCGCCGCCCGAGATTCTGGCCGGCGCGACGGCGGACGACGACCCGCAGGTGCGATGCGAGGCGGCCCGGCGGATTGCCCTCGACAGGCTGCCGGCCATGGCGCACGATCCCGAACCGCGTGTGCGCATGATTATTGCAGAGCGGTTGGCGCCGGCGCAATTGGAGTTGCTCGTCGACGACGAAGATCTGCGAGTACGCTTCCTGGTGGCGGAGCGATGTGGAACGGAATTGCTGGCGCGTCTGCGCGACGATCCTGATCCGGAAGTGAGGCGCCTCGCCCAGGCGCGCCTGGACGAAGCGCAACAGTGAACGGAGAGCGAAATGGCGGCGGTGCAAGAGACAGTTGAACAAGTTCGCCGCGTCGGCGCCGACCAATATAAATATGGTTTCGTCACCGACATCGAATCCGATCTTGCGCCCAAGGGTCTCTCCGAAGAGGTGATCCGCTTCATTTCTGCGAAGAAGAGCGAGCCGGAATGGATGCTCGAATGGCGGCTTGAGGCTTATCGCCGCTGGTTGACCATGACCGAGCCGAATTGGGCGCGCGTCGAATATCCGGCGATCGACTACCAGGATCTCTACTACTACGCGGCGCCGAAATCGACGGCCGGTCCGAAATCGCTCGACGAAGTGGATCCGGAGCTGCTGCGCACATACGAAAAACTCGGCATTCCGCTGCACGAGCGCGAAATTCTCGCTGGCGTCGAGCGCCCAGAGGGCGAGGCGCGCCCGCGCGTCGCCGTTGATGCGGTCTTCGACTCGGTCTCCGTCGCAACGACCTTTAAGGAGGAGTTGAAGAAGGCCGGAGTGATCTTTTGCCCGATCTCCGAGGCGCTGCGCGAGCATCCCGAGTTGGTGCGCAAATATCTCGGCACGGTGGTGCCAACGTCCGATAATTTTTTCGCGACGCTAAATAGCGCAGTGTTTTCCGACGGTTCGTTCGTCTATATCCCGCCTGGCGTGCGCTGCCCGATGGAATTGTCGACCTATTTCCGCATCAACGAGAAGAACACTGGCCAATTCGAGCGCACGCTGATCATCGCCGACCGCGGTTCTTACGTTAGCTATCTCGAAGGCTGCACTGCGCCCAAGCGCGACGAGAACCAGTTACACGCGGCGGTGGTCGAACTGGTCGCGCTCGACGATGCCGAGATAAAATATTCGACCGTGCAGAATTGGTATCCGGGCGATGAAAACGGCAAGGGTGGCATATACAACTTTGTGACGAAGCGCGGCGATTGCCGCGGCGCCAATTCCAAGATCAGCTGGACGCAGGTGGAGACGGGCTCGGCGATCACCTGGAAATACCCGAGCTGCGTGCTGCGCGGCGAAAATTCGCGCGGCGAATTCTATTCCATCGCGATCTCCAACGGTCGTCAGCAGGTCGATTCCGGCACCAAGATGATCCATCTCGGCAAAGGAACGACGAGCCGCATCATTTCGAAAGGCATTTCGGCCGGCCATTCCTCTAACGCCTATCGCGGCCTGGTCTCGGCGCATCGCAAGGCGGAAGGCGCTCGCAATTTCACCAATTGCGACTCGCTGCTGATCGGCGACGCCTGCAGCGCGCACACGATCCCCTACATCGAGGCAAAGAATCAGTCCTGCGTGTTCGAGCACGAGGCGACGACCTCGAAAATCTCCGAGGACGTGTTGTTTTACTGCATGCAGCGCGGGTTGTCGCAGGAAGACGCAACTGCGCTGGTGGTCAATGGCTTCGTGCGCGACGTGCTGCAGCAACTGCCGATGGAATTCGCGGTCGAAGCGCAAAAGCTCATCTCGGTCAGTCTCGAAGGCAGCGTTGGCTGACGCCTCAATGGATTGGGAGTAGTGGAATGACGGCGCTATTGGAGATTCGCAACCTCAAGGCCGAGATCGCCGGCAAGCAGATTCTCAACGGCTATGACCTCACCGTGAAGGCGGGCGAGGTGCATGCAATCATGGGGCCGAACGGCTCGGGCAAATCGACGCTCTCCTATGTGCTCTCGGGCAGGCCTGGCTATAACATCACAGAGGGGCAGGCGTTGCTCGCCGGCGCCGATCTGTCGCAGATGAGCGTCGACGAACGCGCGGCGGCGGGGCTGTTTCTCGCTTTTCAGTATCCGCTGGAGGTGCCCGGCGTCGCTACAATGACCTTTCTGCGCGCCGCGCTCAACGCGCAACGCAAGAAGCGTGGCGAGGAGGAAATGTCGTCGCCCGATCTGATTAAGAGGGTCAAGGAGATCGCCAAGATCCTCGATATGGACATGGAGATGTTGCGACGTCCCGTGAACGTCGGCTTCTCTGGCGGCGAGAAGAAGCGCGCCGAGACGCTGCAAATGATGCTGCTCGAACCCAAGCTGTGCATTCTGGACGAGACTGACTCGGGGCTCGACATCGACGCGCTGAAGGTCGTCTCCAGTGGAGTCAATCAATTGCGTTCGAAGGACCGAGGCATCGTCGTGATCACCCATTATCAGCGCCTGCTCGATTACATCACGCCGGACGTCGTCCATGTGCAATCGGCCGGCCGCATTGTGCGGACCGGCGGGAAGGAGCTTGCCCTGGAGCTCGAGGAAACGGGTTACGCGAACTACCAGAGCGAAGCGGCTTAAGTCATGAATCATGCCCCTGCAACGCCGACGCGCAAACTCACCGACGCCGAGGTTCGACTGGCGGAGATTTTCGCCGCCCGACAGAGCGCCGGCGGACCGCAACTTGCCACGCTGCGGACCGCCGCCTTTGACGCCTTCTCCAAGACTGGCCTGCCTAACCGACATGACGAGGCATGGAGATACACGGACTTGCGCGCACTGCTGCGCGACGTGAAGCCCTTGGCTGCGCCGCCGGAAGAAAGCGCGGCGCACAGCATGCGGGAGGCGGCGGTTCTTCCGGGCGTCGCGTCGCGACGCATCGTCTTCGTCGACGGCTATTTCATTGCGGCGCTTTCCGATCTCGACAACTTGGAAAAAGGCCTGAGCGTGGCGTCGCTGTCCGAGGCGTTGGCCAAGGGCGATGCCGCGACGACCGCGCTACTTGGAAAAGTGGGGAAGGTCGACGATCCGGCCTTCGCGCTCAATACGGCCTTTATGGGCGAAGGCGTCGTCATCCGCGTCGGGGCGGATCGAAGCATAGAGCGACCGATACAATTAGTCTTCGTCGCTGGCGCGCAGCCGGCGACCTATTTTCTGCGCTCGCTCGTCGTCATCGAAAAAGGCGCGCGGGCGACCCTGATTGAAAGCTTCGAGGGATCCACGACGCAGCAATATCACGTGAACGCCGCAACGGAGGTCGTGCTGGAGGAAGGCGCGTCGCTTGAACGGCTCAAAATTAGCCGTGAAGGCGACGCAGCAATGCACGTCTCGACCTTTGTCGCTTCGCTCGCCGCCAACGCCCGGCTGAGCGACGTCGGACTCAATCTCGGCGGCGCCCTGTTGCGCAATCAGTCCTTCGTCTGCCTGAAGGGGCAGGAAGCCCATGCCGCCGTGCGCGGGGCCAACATATTGAAGAACAAGGAACATGCCGACGCGACCTTGTTCCTCGAACATGAAGCGGAGCGTTCGGAAAGCAGGGCGCTGTTCAAGTCCGTATTGGAGGATTCATCGCAGGCGGTGTTTCAGGGGAAGATTCTAGTAGGGCCTGGCGCGCAAAAGACCGATGCGCGCATGATGGCCCGTGCGCTGTTGCTGTCCGAGGGCGCCCAAGCCAATTGCAAACCCGAACTCGAAATTTTCGCCGACGACGTGCAATGCGCGCATGGTTCGACTGTCGGCGCGCTCGATGAGAACTTGGTTTTCTATCTGATGGCGCGCGGAATTGGCCGGACGGAGGCCGAAGCGCTGTTGACGGAAGCGTTCATTGGGGAAGTGATCGACCCGGTCGAGAACCGCAGCGTAAGAGAGGCTCTAGGCGCCCTCGTTTCAGACCGACTGAGAGCGCGCAAATGATCTCGCAGCCGATGAGCCACACGTCATATGATGTTGCGCGATTGCGACGTGATTTTCCGATTCTGGACGTCAAGATTCACGGTCTGCCGCTCGTTTATCTCGACAATGCGGCCTCCGCGCAAAAGCCTCAGGCGGTGCTCGATCGCATTCAGCACGCCTATGCCGGCGAATATGCCAATGTTCATCGTGGACTTCACTTCCTGGCGAATGCCGCGACCGAGCAATATGAAGGCGCGCGGGAAAAGCTACGAGGATTTTTGGGCGCGGGTCGTTCGGAAGAGATTGTTTTCACCAGGGGCGCCACGGAAGCGATAAATTTGGTCGCGCAATCGTTCGGACACGACAGGATCGGCGCAGGCGACGAAATCATTGTGTCGATCATGGAGCACCACGCGAACATTGTGCCCTGGCATTTCCTGCGCGAGCGCAAGGGAGCCGTCATCAAATGGGCAAAGGTCGACGACCAAGGCAATTTTCTTCTTGATGAATTCGAGAAGCTTTTGACCGAACGCACAAAGATTGTGGCGGTGACGCAAATGTCCAACGTGCTAGGCACGGTGGCGCCGATCAAGGACATTGTGGCCCTCGCCCATGCTCGAGGCATACCGGTTCTCGTCGATGGTTCTCAAGCCGCCGTTCACCTCGATGTGGATGTCGTGGATCTCGACTGCGATTTTTACGTCGTCACCGGACATAAGCTCTATGGACCGACCGGAATTGGCGTTTTGTACGGAAAATATGCCCATTTGGCGGAGATGAGTCCGTTCAACGGCGGCGGCGAGATGATCAGGGAGGTGCGCGAAGATGGCGTCACCTACGGAGATCCGCCGCATCGCTTCGAAGCCGGCACGCCCGCGATCGTTCAGGCGATTGGGCTCGGCGCAGCGGTCGATTACATCAACACAATCGGCAAATCCCGCATTCGGGCGCATGAACGAGAATTGCTGGAATATGCGTTGGAACGAATGCGCGAGATGGATTCGATACGCATTCTCGGCGCCGCGGAAGAGAAGGGCGCAATTATTTCTTTTACCATGGACGGCGCGCATCCTCACGATGTTGCAACAATCATCGATCGCTCGGGAATCGCCATTCGCGCGGGAACCCATTGCGCCATGCCGCTGCTGAATCGCTTCGGCGTCACTGCGGCATGCCGGGCGTCGTTCGGACTCTACAACACCAGGGAAGAGGTTGACGTGTTCGTTCAGGCCATACGGAAAGCGCGTCAAATACTCGTCTGAATCCGGGACATTTCCCGCTCCTGCCGTCTGCGAGTCCGATGTTAAAATTGTTACAAGCTACGCCGCGGACGAAGTAGCGCCATGTTCGCATATTGACATTGTCGAGTCTTGCTAAAGCATTGATTTATAAGTAGAGCTGCGCCGCCCAGACGCTGGCATGGTTGTTGCGATCTTTTCCGAAAATTCACGCAACGTTCCGTCTTCGCCGAGAGTCGGCACAGGCGACTTTGCAGCGACAGAAGGAAACAAGCCATGACGTCTCTGGATGTTGGAACGGCGGAGGCTGTTGAAGGGGTGAACGCTGCAGTCGCCATGGACGACGTGATGCAGAAGATCGCCGAGCATAAGGGCTGCGGCACGTCGGGCGGCAGCGGCAAAGCGAGCTGCGGTTCAGGCGCCGGGCAGGGCGATCTGCCGACAGAGATTTGGGAGAAGGTCAAAAACCACCCCTGCTACAGCGAAGAGGCGCACCATCATTATGCGCGCATGCACGTCGCCGTCGCGCCGGCCTGCAATATCCAATGCAACTATTGCAACCGGAAATATGATTGCGCGAATGAGTCGCGTCCGGGCGTCGTCAGCGAGAAGCTGACGCCCGAGCAGGCTGCGAAGAAGGTTTTGGCGGTCGCCTCCACCATCCCGCAAATGACCGTTCTGGGCATCGCCGGCCCGGGCGATCCGCTCGCCAATCCGGAAAAGACCTTCAAGACGTTTGATCTGATCTCGCGCACCGCGCCGGACATCAAGCTCTGCCTGTCGACCAATGGACTCGCTTTGCCCGACCACGTCGACACGATCGCAGGCTACAACGTCGATCACGTCACGATCACCATCAACATGATCGATCCGGAAATCGGCGCTAAAATCTATCCTTGGGTGTTCTGGAAGCACAAGCGCTACACCGGCGTCGAAGCTGCGAAGCTCCTCACCGACCGACAGCTGCAGGGCCTGGAAATGCTCACCGAGCGCGGCATTCTGTGCAAGGTGAATTCGGTGATGATTCCTGGCATCAACGACAAGCATCTCGTCGAAGTGAACAAGGCCGTCAAATCTCGCGGCGCGTTCCTGCACAACATCATGCCGCTGATCTCGGCGCCGGAGCACGGGACGGTGTTCGGCCTCAACGGCCAGCGCGGTCCATCGGCGCAAGAGCTGAAGGCGCTGCAGGACAGCTGCGAAGGCGAAATGAACATGATGCGCCATTGCCGCCAGTGCCGCGCCGACGCGGTTGGCCTGCTCGGCGAGGATCGCAGCGCCGAGTTCACAACTGAAAAAATTATGGCGATGGAGGTCGACTATGACCTCGAGTCCCGTAAAGCCTATCAAGAGAAAGTCGAAGAAGAGCGCGTAGCGAAGGTTGCCGCAAAGCAGGAAGAGCTGGCGACGCTGGCAGGCGCTGCGAGCGACATCAAATTGCTGATCGCAGTGGCGACGAAAGGTTCGGGCCTGATCAACGAACATTTCGGGCACGCTAAGGAGTTTCAGGTTTACGAGCTCTCGACATCGGGCGCAAAGTTCGTCGGACATCGCCGCGTCGATCTATACTGCCAGGGCGGATATGGCGACGAGGACAGTCTGGAAACGGTTATTCGGGCAATCAACGACTGTCATGCGGTGTTCGTCGCGAAGATCGGCGGTTGCCCGAAGAACGACCTCATCAAGGCCGGAATTGAGCCCGTCGATCAGTTTGCGCATGAGTTCATCGAAAAGTCGGCGATCGCCTGGTTCAAGGCCTATCTCGACAAGGTGAACAGCGGAGAGATCGAGCATCAGGAGCGCGGAGACGCCGAGATCCGTCAGGGCGCCCTCATCAACGCGGCCTGAAAACATGCGTCAAGGAACCAAGTCAGGAGCATGACATGACGCTTAAGATAATCGCTTCGCAGTGCACGAGCTGTTCGGCCTGCGAACCGGAGTGCCCGAATGTGGCGATCACCGAGAAAAACGGCACATTCGTCATCGACCCAAAGAAATGCACAGAGTGCATCGGTCATTTTGACGCGCCGCAGTGTGCGGCCGTCTGTCCGGTCGACAACACCTGCGTGATCGACAATGCCTATCCACGTTACCAAGCGCCGGCTTGAGGAGGCCTGCAATGAAATTTATGCTCACGCCGGCCGCACAAAAATTTATCCGGCGAATGATTCAGTTCAGCGCTAGCCCAGGCGGCGGGTTTCGCCTATTGGTGTCTCCGGGCGGGTGCTCGGGGCTAAGCGCGTTGTTCGACGTCGAGGCCGCGCCGCATGCCGGCGATCAGGAATTCATCGTCGATGGGGTAAGATTCTTCCTTCCCGCCGAAAGCCGACTGCTGCTTGATGGCGTAACCATCGATTTCACCGATTCCTCTTCAAGCGGTGGACTAGTCTTTCACGATCCGAAGAACACCGGATCGTGCAAGAGCGCGAGCGCACCGGCCATGGAGCATACGCATTAAGGGCGCGCGTAATGGCGGATGCCGAGAAAGCCGCATTGAGCCCCGACGAGAAAGAACTTCTCGCCGGGGCGCTTCTTGGCGAGGGCCTGCCGCCGGAGGCCGAAGAATTCCTCCATCTCGCCAGCGAAACCTACGCCGACTCTGAAACGGCGGAGCGGTATTTGCGCCAGGCGCAGCAATGGGCCCCCGATCATGCCGCTGTCCTGATCGGTTTCTATCGATTTTACTTTTACAAGGGCAGATTGCGGGAAGCGCTGGAGATCGCCAATCGCTGTCTCGAGAAGGCGACGCGCGAAAACAATATGTCGCGAGATTGGCGACGCGCGTCAGCGCATGACGCAGTTTTCGATCGCTACGACGAAATGCTGCCGCGCTTCTTCCTCTTTACCTTGAAGGGTTACGCCTATTTGCAGATGCGACTCGGCGAACTCGAGGAAAGCCGGGTCGCAATCGCCAAGCTTCTCGAGCTTGATCCAACCGACAAGATTGGCGCCAAGGTTCTTCTCGGCGTTCTAGACAGAATCGGTTTTGAAGATGACGCGTGAGATCGACGAAGCGCGCGACTGGCGTGGGTTGGATATCGATTGCGCGAACTGCGCGCACGGAGAGCTGCTGGTCGCAGGGCGATGTGAATTGCGCAAAGCCTGCGTGCACGACCGATATGCGCGGCGTATTGATCGCTTCTTCAATTGGAATCCAGAGCTCGCGGACGGCTATCTCTCGCATCCGCATTTCGAAGTGCGCGCCATAGCGGCGAAATTCGCAAATCCTTTTCTCTTGCCGCGCCTCTTGTCTGATCCTGACGAAACCGTGCGCTGGGAGGCCGTGCGGCGATTGCCTGCGCGCTATCAATACGAATTGCGCAAAGATCCGCATCGCGAAGTGCGCATTCGCGTCGCGACTCTGCTCGACGATGCGGACCTTTTGCCGATGATACAGGACGAGGATTATTACGTGCGGATCGTGATTGCGCGTAAGGTCGCGCCAGCGTTGCTTGTGATGTTGCTCGATGATCCGGAAATGGAGGTGCGGCGCATTGTTGCACAACGAGTCGATGCGCAGTGGTTGGGGCGGATGTGTCGAGATTCTAACGCAGAGGTGCGTCTTGACGCCGCGCGAAGAATGACGCCGGAACAATTGTTGGATTTGAAAGATGACGGCGATTGGCGAGTGCGCCATTACGTGGCGACGAGATTAAATGTGGAAGAAATCGGACATTTGATCAACGACAGTGATCCGCTTGTAGCGGAAGCGGCCCGCGAGCGTCTGGCGGGCGCGGCATTGAAGTGATGACATTGCTGACGCATGATCGCAGATGATCTGTGCGCGCACGCCGCCACATTAGTCTTAAGCGGCTCAACTCACGTTACGCTCCAAAACGAACTCGAGCGCCGCGCCGCCCGCAGTGGGGGTCTTCCCGGCCGCCAATGCGTCCGCAAGCCTGTCCAGTCGCACTAACGCGAGCCCCCTGTCGCCGCTATGCGATCCCGCGACGCCGATTTCGATGTCGCCCGCAATGATTTTTGTTCCTGGCGCCGGAGCTTCGCCTTCGACGTGGTAGGGGGTTATGCGCTTGCGTGCGAGGTTGCGATGCTTGGTGCGCGAGACGACTTCCTGGCCGACATAGCACCCTTTGGCGAAGTCGACGCCGGCGAGCAGATCCATGTTCGCTTCATGTGGAAATGCGGCCCCGTAAGCGAAATCGACGCCGCCTTGCGGAACTCCGGCGGCGATGCGCGCCGCTTCATAGTCGTCGCGAGCGTCTTCCGCCTCTATGTCGCGCGGCGCGATCACTCGCCAACCCAGCGTCTTGGAGCGCGGATCGCGCGCCATCGCCAACGCGGGAACGTCCGGCGACGCCTCGCCGAGAACGCAAAAAACGGCGAGTTCTTCGCTCTTTGACGTCATGCTCACTGCAGCGCGCAACCTGTACTTGCCGAGGCGGCTGAGGAGGTCCGACTCCAACTCGCGCGGGCAATCCAGCAGATAGCGGCGCATCTCGCCATCAACTTTTGTGAAGACGAGAAAATCAGCCAATATTTTTCCCTGCGGCGCCAGCAGCGCGCAATAGCGCGCTTCGCCCGGGACGAGTTTGACGATGTCGTTGGTAACCAGATTTTGCAGGAAATTGGTCGCGTCGGCCCCGGCGATCTCGATCGCGCCGCGATCCGCCAGGTTGATGATTGCTGACATTTTTGTCGCGCTCCAACCGCCCTCGCAGGGCGGCGCTCCATGGCATAAGCCGGGGTTCACCGGATTTCCGATCGGGAAGCAACCATCTTGCCACTGGGTCGAGGCTTAATTTCCTTTGTAGCGCTATCGAGCGCGAGCAGTGGTGAACCGGCTTCAATGCAGGAGGAGACAAAGGACGCGAACAGGTTGATCGCCATCGGACGCAATTCCTCACCGCGCCGACCACGAACTCCTAGCGCACAGGACGCCCTACAACGTTTTCCGCTGCGGCAAGTCGATGTTCGCTTTTCGACATTGAGGCATTGGGCGTTAGCCTCTCGCAAGTAATTGAATATAATAGATTATTCAATTCAGAAGTTTTCCACGCAGCGCTGGCATGGACATTGCGAGCCAAGGGACTCGACGGCATCGCGGACCGTCATAGAGAGCCTCTTGTCGGAGAGTCCATCTCTAACTCGGCAGCGAACGCGACGCGCAGCAAGCGAGCTGCGACAGAGGGTTAAGGGCTCAACAGGAGAGAAACATGTCGTCACTACGGCAAATCGCATTTTATGGCAAAGGGGGCATCGGCAAGTCGACGACGTCCCAGAACACGCTGGCCGCTTTGGCGGAGATGGGTCATCGCATTTTGATCGTCGGCTGCGATCCGAAGGCCGACTCGACGCGTCTCATTCTTCACGCCAAGGCGCAGGACACGATTCTGAGCCTGGCGGCGAATGCGGGCAGCGTCGAGGACCTCGAAATCGAAGAGGTGATGAAGGTCGGCTATCGCGACATTCGCTGCGTCGAGTCGGGCGGCCCGGAGCCGGGCGTCGGCTGCGCCGGCCGCGGCGTGATCACCTCGATCAACTTCCTTGAGGAGAACGGCGCCTATGAGGACATCGACTATGTCTCCTACGACGTTCTCGGCGACGTGGTCTGCGGCGGGTTCGCCATGCCGATCCGCGAGAACAAGGCGCAGGAGATTTACATCGTGATGTCTGGCGAGATGATGGCCATGTATGCGGCCAACAATATCTCGAAGGGCATTTTGAAATACGCCAATTCCGGCGGCGTTCGCCTCGGCGGTCTGGTCTGCAACGAGCGCCAGACCGACAAGGAGCTTGAGCTTGCGGAAGCGCTGGCGAAGAAGCTCGGCACGCAGCTGATCTATTTCGTGCCGCGCGACAATATCGTTCAGCACGCCGAGCTGCGTCGCATGACGGTGCTGGAATATGCGCCGGAATCCGAACAGGCGAACCACTACCGCAATCTGGCGACGAAGGTTCACGCCAACAAGGGCCAGGGCATCATCCCGACGCCGATCACGATGGACGAGCTCGAAGACATGCTGATGGAGCACGGCATCATGAAGGCGGTCGATGAAACCCAGATCGGCAAGACCGCCGCCGAACTCCAGGCCATCGCCTAACGCCTCAATACAGGAGCGCCGGCCTCGCCATTGAGGCGAGGTCGGCGTCCTATCTTCAGCGGAGCGTGACGTGTTTATGCACGCCTTCCTGGATATCGAGACCGGCGGCGTCGCATCTGCGGAGCCGGAAAGCGCGCGAAATGTTCGTGACGCCGCGGGCGTCTATCTCCACTTAACGGGAGTCTTGCCGGAGGCGGCCAACATCGATGGCGATGCGAGTTTTGATCGCCACATTCTGGCGTCGATTCTCTCCTTGGCGTCGATCGAGGGCGGAAATCTCGCCGCGCAAACCGGCCTGACGGAAGCTGACCTCGGCGATCTCCTCTCTCACTATTTCGCAGCGCGACGAATTGAACCGTCCGGTGACGGCGTGGAAAATCACGTCGACGCCGACGAAATCGAAATCGTCCGCGATCTTCTTTTGGCGAACCGCTCCAGCGAGGGAGACTGCGGCCGCTGGCTCGCGGGCATGATCGCGCGCCGCGCCATGGAGCCCAACCATCTCTGGGAAGACCTCGGGCTTCGCGAACGATCTGAATTGACGCGACTCATCGCGCGCCATTTCGCGCCGCTTGCTCGCCGCAATGACAAGAACATGCGCTGGAAGAGATTCATCTATCGCATGATGTGCGAGAACGACGGCTTCGTGATGTGCAGCACGCCGGTGTGCACGAACTGCGCCGACTACGAGCTTTGCTATGGCGTGGAAACCGGGAGCAGTCGCGTCGCGCCGGTCGCGCAACCGTCCGCGGCGACCACCGGGACGGACAGTGTAAGTTCATTCGAACAATCTTATGTCGAGTTTTCGACAATCGCGTAAATTGCTGGCGGGACTGTCGGTTTTGGCCTGAATTCGCGATGGCATGTCGATTGCTTATTTTAAGCACAGACAAGTTCATCTCGGAGGCTACAGCATGATCACGGTCTCGCAGGCAGCCGTCGCCGCGGTAAAGGATGCGATGGCGCGGGCCTCTCAGCAAGAGGGCGGCCTGCGCATCCTCGTCAAGGAAGGCGGCTGCGCCGGTTACGAATATGTCGTCGATCTTGATTCGCAGCAGAGAAGCGACGACCTCGTCGTCGAAGCGGACGGCATACGCGTGCTGATCGATCCGGCCTCGCGCCCGCGCCTTGAAGGCATGACGCTCGGCTTTCGTCAGGACCTCGCCGGGTCCGGATTCACCTTTGACAATCCCAACGCCAGCGCCACCTGCGGCTGTCAGAAATCCTTCAACTGAAGGGCTGTTCGGATGCGTGCGGCGGCTGTTGTGCGGTTGTTCCTTGGTTGCAGGGAAGCGAGCGCGTTCGTCGCTCGCATGAGTCGACGATGACCTATATGCCCCAGAAGAATTCGCTGCCGAGCGTCGCTTCGCCGACGCAAAGAGCGCTGCATGTGGTGTTGAACGACACCACGCTGCGGGACGGCGAACAGGCGCCGGGCGTCGCTTTTACCTGCGCGGAAAAACTCGACATTGCGCGCGCCTTGGCCCGGGCTGGGGTGACCGAACTTGAAGCCGGAACGCCGGCGATGGGCCGTGTCGAGATCGCGATGATCCGGGCGATCGTCGAAGCCGATTTGCCGCTGCGAGCGATCGCTTGGTGCCGGATGCGAGTCGAAGACGTCGATGCGGCGGTGGCGTCGGGCGTTTCGATGGTCAATCTCTCGGTGCCCGTTTCCGAGACGCAAATCGGAGCGAAGTTGCGCGGCGGGCGCGCCCAGGCCTTGGAGATGACGCGTCGCGTCGTCGCTTACGCGCGGGACAAGGGTCTTGAGGTCGCGGTGGGCGGCGAGGACTCTTCTCGCGCCGCGCCGGAATTCCTGATGGAGACGATGGCGGTCGCGCGAGCCGCCGGCGCCCGCCGGTTCCGCGTCGCCGACACGTTGAGCGTGCTTGACCCGTTCGCAGCCTTCGACCTCATCGCCAAACTGCGCGCGGAGAGCGATCTCGAAATCGAAATTCACTGCCATGACGATTTGGGTCTCGCCACCGCCAACACGCTCGCGGGCATCAGGGCCGGCGCGACGCATGCGTCGGTCACGGTGATTGGGCTCGGTGAGCGCGCCGGCAACGCGCCGTTGGAAGAAGTCGCCGTGGCGGCGCGGCAGCTGCACAATTGCGAGACCGGGATCGTGCTGAGTGAATTGCGCAACGTCGCGGCGCTTGTCTCGGCCGCGGCGCAGCGGCCAATTCCGCTGAACAAGTCAATTGTCGGCGATCATGTCTTCACACATGAATCCGGCATTCACGTCGATGGGCTGCTCAAGGATCCGCGCACCTATGAAGCCTTCGATCCGGGCATGCTCGGCCGCGAGCATGAGATCGTCATCGGCAAGCATTCGGGCACAGCGGCGGTCACCGCCAGACTGCGGCAACTCGATTTGTCAGTTAGCGTCGAGGAACTCAGCGAAATTGTTTCCTGCGTGCGCGCCCATGCGCTCGATCATAAAGGTCCGGTCAGCGGCGAGGCCTTGACCTCCATCTGGCGCAGCGTTTGCGCGGGCAGCGACCCGAGAGGCATGAGGCGTCATGCTTGAGCGAGTCGCGACGATGACGAACGAGACAGCCCAAGCTAAGGCGGCGACCATGGCCAACGCCCCGACGCGTTGGCAATTGATTCGCGAAGACTTGGCTTGTGTCGCAACGCGCGATCCCGCCGCGCGTGGACGTTTCGAGACGCTGCTTACTTATCCGGGGCTACACGCGGTCATCTGGCATCGCCTCGCCAATTGGCTGTGGATCAACGATCATCGTTTCTTGGCGCGTCTCCTCTCGTGGCTCGCGCGCTTTCTCACCAACGTCGACATTCACCCCGGCGCGACTATAGGCCGACGTTTCTTCATTGATCATGGCGCCGGCGTGGTCATCGGCGAGACGGCGGTCGTCGGCGATGACGTAACGATCTATCACGGCGTGACGCTCGGCGGAGTGTCATGGTCGCCGGGCAAGCGTCACCCAACGCTCGAAGACCAGGTTATTGTCGGGGCCGGCGCAAAGATACTCGGTCCGATCACGATCGGTCGCAACGCGCGCGTCGGAGCCAATTCCGTCGTCATCGAAAGCGTGATGCACGATGCGACAGTGGTCGGGATACCGGCGAAGATCGTGCACCGCGACATCGGCCGCTGCACTTTCGACGGCCGCATCAACCTCAATCACCATCTTATGCCCGATCCCGTCGGGGAGGCCTTCTCGGTGCTGCTCGATCGCGTCGAATTTCTGGAGACGCGGGTGTCGCACCTGCAGCGGCGTCTGCGGGAGCGCGAGTCGATCGTCAAGACGCGCGATGGCGCCGCCGCGCCAGAGACGCAGCCGGCGGAAATCCTTTAGAAGGAGTCGAAAATGTCGGAACCCGCCATTCTGGAGCAACTGAAAAAGGCGTCCTGCGCCGAAGAGTTCTTCACGCTGCTCGGCGTCGAATATGAGCCCAAGGTCGTCAACGTTGCGCGCCTCCATATCCTGCGACGCATGGGGCAATATCTCTTCAGCGAGGACCTGTGCGAACTGGACGACGTGACGCTGACCCAGCGTTGCAAGGACTTTTTGGAGCGCGCCTATCAGGACTTTTTGAAGTCGACGCCGATCGACGAGCGTCTGTTCAAAGTCCATAAGGACGCCATCAAGCCCACGCCGCCGCCGTCATTGGTGCAGCTGAACGTTTTGAAGTGAACGTTAGGCGCAGATCAGAGGGATAATTCCAATGCATATCGTCGTCTGCATGAAGCAAGTGCCCGACTCGGCGCAGATCCGTGTTCACCCCGTGACCAACACGATCATGCGCCAGGGCGTTCCGACGATCATCAATCCCTATGATCTCTTTGCAATCGAGGAGGCGCTTCGGCTGCGCCAGCAATTCGGCGGCGAGGTGACGATCCTCACCATGGGGCCGCCCTCGGCGGAAGACAGCCTCCGTAAGGCGCTCAGCTTCGGCGCCGACCGCGCCGTGCTGCTGACAGACCGCTTCTTCGCCGGCGCGGACACGCTGGCGACGACATATGCGCTGGCGACCGCGATCCGCAAGATCGGCAAGGAGTTCGGGCCGCCCGACATCGTTTTCACCGGCAAGCAGACCATCGACGGCGACACGGCGCAGGTTGGACCGGGCGTCGCCAAGCGCCTCGGGCTGATCCAGCTCACTTATGTCTCGCATATAGATAAGGTCGATCTCGACGCGGGGTTGATCGACGTCGAGCGGCGCAGCGAGGGCGGCGTACAAAAGCTGCGGAGCAAGATGCCCTGCCTGATCTCTATCCTCGAAGGCGTCAACGAGATGCGAATCGGCTCGTTGACCGATGCGTTGAAGGCCGCGCGCGCGACGATCATCAAATGGAGCGCGCAGGACGCCGGCGTCGAGGACATCGCCAAATGCGGGCTGCGCGGCTCGCCCACGATCGTCAAGCGCGTCTTCGCGCCGAAGCCGCGCGCGGAAAGGGCGGAATTCATTGAACTCGGCGACAAGCCGGGAGACGCCTTCGTCGAAGAATTGTTCAAGCGCCGGCCAAAACTCGAATCCGAGCTCGAGCAATTGACGCGCGGCTATTAATCTCGAAACAGGAGCGCAATTCATGAGCGACACGGCAAAGGCTCCTGCCCCGGCGGGGCGCGCGGCGGCAAAGAAAGAGCTGCCCGAACATCTCAAGGCCTATAAGCACGTTTGGATCTTCATCGAGCAGGAGCGCGGGCAAGTGCATCCCGTCTCCTGGGAGTTGATGGGTGCGGGGCGGACTCTCGCCAATAAGCTCGGGGTCGATCTTGCCGCGGTCGTCGTCGGCGCGCCCGGCGAGGCGACGCAAGCGGTCGTGCGGGAAAGTTTCAACTATGGAGCCGATCTCGCCTATCTCGTCACTGACGACATCCTCGCAAATTACCGTAACGAAAGCTACACCAAAGCGCTGACGGATCTCGTCAACGCCTATCAACCGGAAATATTGCTGCTTGGCGCGACGAATCTGGGGCGCGATCTGGCCGGCTCCGTCGCCACGACGCTTTTGACCGGCCTCACTGCAGACTGTACGGAACTCGACGTCGATGCGGAAGGGTCGCTGGCCGCGACGCGACCGACCTTCGGCGGCTCCCTGCTTTGCACGATCTTCACGCTGAATTATCGCCCGCAAATGGCGACTGTGCGTCCGCGCGTGATGCCCATGCCTGATCGTGTCGAACGGCCGCTTGGCCGCGTCGTCGAACACCCGCTCGGGATGGTCGAAGACGACATTGTCACGAAAGTGCTGTCTTTTCTCCCTGACCGCGACTCGACAAAATCCAATCTGGCGTTCGCCGACGTCGTCGTCGCAGGCGGGCTCGGCCTTGGGTCTCCGGAAAACTTCCAACTCATTCGCCAACTGGCGGCGGCGATCGGCGCCGAATTCGGCTGTTCGCGACCGCTGGTGCAAAAGGGCTGGGTCGCATCGGACCGGCAGATCGGCCAGACCGGCAAGACCATCCGGCCCAAGCTTTACATCGCGGCAGGGATTTCCGGCGCGATTCAGCATCGGGTTGGCGTCGAGGGCGCGGACTATATCGTCGCGATCAATACCGACAAGAACGCGCCGATCTTCGATTTCGCCCATGTCGGCATTGTCACCGACGCGGTACGGCTTTTGCCTGCCCTCACAGAAGCGTTCTCGAAACGATTGTCTCCGCATCAGCGCGACCGTCTAGCGAGCTAGGGGAGATACGCATGATCGAAGAAAGGTTCGATGCGATCGTGGTGGGCGCCGGCATGGCCGGCAACGCCGCAGCTCTGACACTGGCGCGGAGGGGACTCAAAGTCCTTCAACTGGAGCGCGGGGAATATTCGGGCTCCAAAAACGTGCAGGGCGCGATCCTTTATTCCGACATGCTGGAGAAGCTCGTCCCGGACTTTCGCGAAGACGCGCCGCTGGAGCGCCATCTCGTCGAGCAGCGCTTCTGGATGATGGACGACAACTCCCACACGGGACTTCATTACCGCTCAGACGAATTCAACGAGGAGCGTCCCAATCGTTACACGATCATCCGCGCCCAGTTCGACAAATGGTTCTCGAAGAAGGTTCAGGAGGCCGGCGCGGTCGTATTGTGCGAAACCACTGTCCTTGAACTGTTGCAGGACGCCTATGGAAAAGTGATCGGCGTGCGCACCGACCGCAAGAACGGACAGGTCGGCGCCGACGTCGTCGTGCTTGCCGAAGGCGTCAGCGGTCTCCTCGGCACAAGAGCCGGCCTGCGCAAGACGCCCGACAAGAGCAATGTCGCTCTCGCGGTGAAGGAGATGCACTTCCTCCCGCAAGAAACCCTGGAGGCCCGATTCAATCTGCGCGGCGACGAAGGCGCGGTTATCGAAGCCGTCGGCACCATTTCGGAAGGCATGACCGGGATGGGTTTCATTTACACCAATAAGGAGTCGATTTCGCTCGGCATTGGCTGTCTCGTCGCCGATTTCGAGAAAACGGGGCAGACGCCGTACGGGCTACTCGAAAAATTCAAGCAGCATCCGTCGGTGGCGGCGCTCATCGCTGGCTCGGAAGTCAAGGAATACGCCGCGCATCTCATTCCCGAAGGCGGTTTCAAGGCGATTCCACAGCTCTATGGCGACGGCTGGGTCGTCGTTGGCGACGCCGCGCAGTTGAACAATGCCGTTCATCGTGAAGGCTCAAATCTGGCGATGACCTCAGGACGGCTCGCCGCGGAAGCGATCTTCCAGATCAAATCGCGACGCGATCCGATGACCAAGGAGAATCTTGCGCTCTACAAGAAGATGCTCGACGAGTCCTTCGTCATGAAGGATTTGAAGAAATATCGCGACATGCCGGATCTGCTTCACATCCAGGCCCAGAACTTCTTTCTGACCTATCCGCAACTCGTCTCGAAGGCAATGACGAATTTCCTGCGCGTCGACGGCACGCCTAAGCGGGAAAAAGAGAAGACTACATTCCGCTCATTCCTCGCGGCGCGTTCGCTGACCGGGCTGGTCGGCGACGCCTTTCGGCTGGCGCGCGCATGGAGATAGTCGGGCGGGACGCTTTGCGGGGCGGTCAGGCGAAACCGACACCGGCTCGCGTGAGTACAGTGTAAGTCACGAGCGCTTGCGCTCCCAAGGCAAGCGGAACGCTCCAGCAAAGGGGAAAGGACAATGAGCGCAGATACAGCCACACGGGTCGAAGACAAGCTTTACCTCAATCGCTATCTCGTCGACGCCGGTCGCGCCCACATCAAGGTGCGGCCGCACACCAAGCCCTCGCCGCAACTGCTCAGCCTGCTCAATGTCTGCCCGGCGCATTGCTATGAACTGAACTCGGCCGGGCAGGTCGAGATCGCGACGGATGGCTGCGTCGAATGCGGCACGTGTCGGATCATTGCCGAGGCGAGCGGCGACATCGAATGGAACTATCCGCGCGGCGGCTATGGCGTGCTGTTCAAATTCGGTTGAAGTCGCCGCACGCCGATCCCCGAGTGAGATGGTCCGGGAATGAAATTCTATATGACGCCCGGATCCTGCTCTACGGGCATACACATCCTTCTCGAAGAGATTGGGCTGGTATTCGAGGCCTATGTCATCAATCTCGTGAAGGGCGATCACCTCAAGCCGGAATATCTGGCGATAAATCCGAACGGGACGATCCCGACTCTGTTGCGCGATGATGGCGTCGCGCTGACAGATTTTCAGTCGATAGCCCTATGGCTTGCGGAGACATATCCACGCCGCAAGCTTCTGCCGGAGAGCGCGGATGCGCGCGAGGCGGCGCTGGCCGCCATGCATTTTTGCGTCCAGCACATCCATGGCGAAGGCTTTCGACGCGTCTTCACGCCGGAACGCTACGCCTGGCGGCAAGCCGATATCGAGGCGATCAAGACCGAGGGTCGCGAGATCGTCGCGTCGGCGCTGATCGCGGTCGATGCGGAACTCGCGGGCAAAGACTATGTCGCCGGCGGCTTTTCACTCGCCGACTCGGCGCTGTTCTATGTGGAGTTTTGGGCCGACAAGACCGGCATGACGCTGCCGAGCAATTGCAAGGCGCATTACGAGCGCATGAAAACGCGCCCCGCTGTCAGACAGGTTCTCGCTGAAGAAGGCTATCGCGTCTGATCCGACGCGAACGCTTTAGAAGGTGTTCGGGGTGACAAGCGGCGCCTTTGTTGCCTCGCCGCAGTCGATGTTGATGAATGCGCCGCTCCGCCATCAATGGCGCTTGTCGTGCGCGTTATCCGGATCGTTGCGCATCCAATCGGCCAGTTTGGCGAGATTCTCGCGCAGGCCTTCGCGAACGCCCACGTCTTCAATCGTCACGTCGAGCGCGCCGTTCATGCACAGCATCCAGGCGTCGCGTTCCGCGGGCCCTATGCGCAGATGCCCGTGTCGCATGCGCAGTCGTGGATGTCCCTTTTTGGCTGAATATTCCTTCGGACCGCCGAGCCATTCCGCCAAATAGGCTTTCAAAATGGCCCGCGTCGGTCCAAGGTCGTCCGCGTGGATGGCCCGTATGCCCCGCGCTTCCGGCAATTCATCCATGTTGCGATAAAAGGTTTCGACGAGCCGGTCGACGGTGTCGAAGCCGCCGATTCGGTCGTATATCGATGTGGGATTGTCGAGCGTCGTCGTCGTCACGGCCGAAAGCCTCAATGATAGGTTTCGCTGACGGGCCGCCGCGCCCAACAGCGCAGCCGGGACTTGGCGATCACGCGATAGGCGGCGTCAGCTATGGCGCGCCCGCGTTCGTCGCTGCCCGTCCAACTCGAGGCGCGCCCGCGCGGATCGACCTCGACGAGTTTTACATTCTCCGGCACGACGACCCCGTCGCGCGCAACGCCGCGCAGGAACCCGTCCATCGGCGAAAGAACGCGGTGACCGTCGAGGAGACCGATGACGTAGTCCTTGAAGATTCGCGAGCCGATATCGAGCGGCGTGCGCCAAACGCCGCCTCGGGCGGAATAGACGAAGCGGCCGCGACCGACGCCGCCAAGGTAGCGCGGAACGTGGTCGTCGGGCCGAGTTTCGCCGGATTCGACGACGAGCTCGCCCACGTGGTCGGGATGCGTCTCTATCGCGACGTCACAGTTCACGCCGGCGGCGAACTGCGGGCCGAGGCCAATGGAGAGACTTGCGATGTTGCGCAGATTGGTCGTCATGCGGCACTTTTGCATTCGCGCGTCGATCAACACGTCGGGCGTGCGAAGCGCGATAAGATCGGTCAGTTGCAGGGAAGTCACCGCGACGACGCCCGTGACCGTCAGCGCCCCTACGATCTCCACGACAGTCTCGCCGCGGCGGCCCCGAATGCCGTCGACCTCGGCATGGTCGCTGAAGAGCGCGTCGTGGAACGACATGCCGCGCCGAATGACGGGCGGGTAGGGGTCGTGGCTCAGCACAACGCGGCAGCCCTCCAGCGTCAGACGGGCGGCGACCGCCGAAGCAATCTCATTCGTGCCCAGGACGATTACGAAGGGCGCGATTCGATTGGACAGAAATTCGCAGAAGCGCGCGTGTGTCATCGTCCCTCCAGGAACGAGCGCAAGCAAAAGGCAAGCCAGCGCCCGGAGGGGCGCGGGTCGGCGAGCGGCGTCGCAATGCTCTACAAATCAACATAAATGAATTTCCCCGCCTTCAATTCTGGATAATTTTCGCGCAGAGCTGTCGCGATCTTTCCCACGAGCGTCTTGTCGGCGGCGGCCGAGGCGCCGACGAAATCCGTCCCCAGCATCCAAGTTTCGAAGAAGCAATGCAGCGTTTCATCGTAATCGGCGCCGGTCGGATTGGCGGTCTTGTCGAAAAGATCGGCGATCCCTGCGGCGCTGACCTCGAGTCTCCAGTCCCGGTCGTCTTCGACGGAGGCCATGAGCAGGGCGAGCTGTTCGTTCGTCCAGTCGGTTTTCAGATCCACCGCCATACTCGGCCCCTTCCATTGCGCGATCGCTGTTTCGCAATATGCGGACCAGCGCTTCTCAAGGTTCCGCGAAGATTGGCGCGACGCCTTCTGCGTCGACGCCGCCCGAGGAAGGCGGCTACTACATCCTGTCGTATCCCGAAATTCCTGGCTGCCTGGGCGTCGGCGACACTGAGGCGGAGGCGGTGGAGGACGGACGCCGCGCGCTGGTCGCCGTGCTCGACGCGCTGAAGGCAGTCGACCGACCGCCGCCTGAGCCCCGGGGGGAGGAAAGCGTGTGAGGACGGAAACTCATGGCCCCGCCAGGGCGGCGGAGCAGGAGTCGGCCGGCTGCGTCAACGCAGTGCCGGCGCTTTCCATTCCAAAAGGATTTCGATTGTTGGCGTTGCGCTGTTACCACAACGATCCAGAGCCGCCTGCCTTCGCCTGGCTCAACCAGCGCATCTTTCGCACGCCCGAACGCATCGGTCGGCATGGGTTGTTTTTTGGCGTCGCCTTCCGCCCCGAAATCATGGATTGGCTGATTGCGCGCGTCGGCCGGCCGTCGTCGCGCGAGAACGGCAAGCCACAGCACAATCCCGAATGGCCAAACATCATCTGGCATAGTGCGCAGCGAGCGTGGCCCGACGATACGCGCACCACCGAATGGTCGATCGAGGTCGTCTTTGCGAGCGAGAATGTTGCGAGTGCATTTCGTGCGCGCTGGCGCGAGCGCCTGTCGGGCGGATTCGACGGCTGAAATGGGACTGGAGCACTGCGAAAGAGTGGGAACCTCTTTTCGCATAGAGCGCGCTCGAACTTTGGGAATCGATCACGCTATCTGCATTTGAGCGATTCCTCTCAATTGCAGCGTGATCTATGCTCGGCGGAAGATTACACTCAAATTGTTGGCCGGCATTTCCACGACGGCGGGGTCCAGGAAGCCATTGCGCAAGGCGCAGCCGGCGACGGCTTCCAAATCGCGCAGACCATAGGCCGGATCTTTCGCCTTCAGCCAAGCCTCAAACTCGATATTGCTTGGCGCCGTCTCGACGCCTTGGCGCCTGAAAGGGCCGTAGAGATAGAGCGGCGCGCTGCTCGGCAGGATTCGCGCCGCGCCTTTGAACAGGCCTTCCGTCGCCGACCAGGGCGAGATGTGGATCATATTGATGCAAAGGATCGCGTCGGCGGCGTCGATAGGCCATTCGTCCTCGCGCGCATCGAGCGCCAATGGCGCGCGAAGATTGGCGAGGCCGAGCGATTGGCCCCAGGCCGCGATGCTGCGACGCGCCGCGGCGTCCGGGTCGGAGGGCCAAAAGACGAGATCCGGCAAACGCTCCGCAAAGAAAGCCGCGTGTTCGCCCGAGCCGCTCGCGATTTCAAGCACGACTCCACGCTGTGGCAGAACCGGACGCAATACCTCCAGGATCGCTTCGCGGTTGCGTGCGACCGAGGGCGACTTCAGCCGCGCCTCCTCCATGCTTGGGTCCTGACCGTTATGCCGCATGCGCCGAGTCGAGACCGCGGAAGATTGCGCAGCGGCGGAAGACGTGGAGGCTCGGCGGCACAGTCTTCTGGTGGCAGAACTTCGCTGTGAGCTTCGCCAGCCCCTTTATATCGCGTCCCGTGGCGGCAGGGAAAATCTCGACAAGTTCGTCGATGAGCTTGTCGTCGATCTCAAGCCCGAATTGCTCGGACATCACCTGCCAGATCCTGCGCTTTGCCTCTGCGTCCGGCGGGTTGTATTTGATCAGCGCGATGCAGCGCGAGACGATCGCCTCGTCGATGTCGTCGACGCGGTTCGTCGTCAGGAAGAGCAGACCGTTGAAATATTCCAGCACGCGCAGGAAGACGCCGACGACGGCGTTCATTGCGATATTGTCGTCGCGCCGCTTGATGTAGACGTCGGCCTCGTCGATCAGCATCACCGCTCCCCAGCGCTGGGCCCGCGTCAAAATCTCCTTGAGCGCCGTCTCCATCGTCGCGACGTTGAGGCCGAGCTGCCCGGAATGCACGCGGTAAAGAGGACGCTGGATGATCTCCGAATAGACTTCGGCGGTCAGCGTCTTGCCGACGCCGGGCGGACCGGCGCAGAGCACCGTCGTGCCGCCGGACTTTCCCTGCACGATGTCGTCCATCAGCACGTCCATCTCGGCGGTCAGAATGTCGATGAGATCGGTCTGCTCCTCGGGCAGAACAAGCTTGTGCTTCAATTCGGGCTGATACCGATAGAGGCGCATTTCGTCGACATGCACCCAGACGTGATGGTGCAGATCGAGATGGAACATCAGAATGTAGGGGTGCACCGGAATTTGCGTGAAGAGTCCCGGCGGAATCTGCTCGCGCAGCTCTGCGATCTCATCCTCGCCCGAGAAATTGTTGCTCTTGCCCGCCTTGCGCAGGAAGTGCCCCAGCACGTCGCCCGGCGCCTCCAGCGTCAGACTGCGCGCCGAGAGCACCGCCTCGTCATTGACGAGTCTCGCCTCGCCCCCGCTCGTCGAGAGCACGATCACGTCCTTGCGCGTCCAATCCGTGTCGCGATGCGTCGCGTTGGGGTCTTCGGCGTGAAAGCCACACCCTTTGCCGGAAAATTGCGCGCCATAGCGCCCGCGCCAATCGAAATAAGTCTCACTCGCGGCGTCGAAGGCTTCGATCAGCGCCGGCGTTTCGCGCAGAAAACCTTTGGCGGCGAGGATTTCGCTGATTGTTCGGCCGACGACATCGGGCGCCATGATGCGCATGAGATTGGTCTGCAGCGTGCCCTTGGCGTTCGCCTTCAGCTCCACCAGTATCTTGCCCGCTTCGTCGTTAGAGGCCGGCACATAGTCGAAACGCGTCACGACATAGGGCAGCGCCTTGGCGGCGACGCTTGCAGTGAACAGCCATCCGCGCAGCGCGTCGGTCGTCAAATATTTGACCAGCGCCGGCAACACGTCTTCAAGATCGCTTGCCTCGAAACGCTTGCCCTGCGACTCGAGCGCCGAGCGTAGCGTCGCGAGCTGCGCGGCTCGTGCGCGCAATTCGGGACCGGATTGCTGATACAGCTCCTGGAGAAAATCGAACTCGGCGCTGGAGAGATGCGAAAGATCGAGCTCGACTCTATCGCCGAAGCGCAGTTGCGATGAGAGCCCCGAATGCGCGGGAAAGCGCGCGATCAGCGCTTCGACATGCGGCTTTTCGATCTCAATGTTCATGTTCGCTCGCGCATCTCTTCGGGGTAGGCGGGAAGCGTCAGCATGCGCGGGTCTTCCAGCGCGGCGCCGACGGTGAAGTGGTAGACGTCTTGAAAGGCGTATTGTTCTGGCGACAGGCCGAGCATCGCGTGGATCTCATCGTCGAAGAAGCAACCGATGCCCGTGCCGGAGAGGCCGCGGGCGCTAGCCCAAAGATACAGCGCCTGGCCGATCGTGCCGGCCTCCCAGTGCAGCCGGCGATAGCCGAAGCCGCCGTCCTCTTGAAGCGTGCGGTCGAAATCGGCGATCATCGCGACGGAGAAACAGCCTTTGCCGGCGATCGCTTGGCGGCAGGCGTTCATGCTCGCCTCGCGTTCGACGGAGCCGCGCCGCAATCGAAAGAGTTTGAGCGGGCCGATCTCGATCGGCGTCCAAAGCAACGCCAGGGCCGACATTTCGCGCAGCCGCGCCGTCGCTTCGGCGTCGCGCTGCAGTAGATAGAGACCGGGCTCTACGCCGTCGACGCGATGCACGAAGAGCAGCAGATTTATGCGCGGCGGCTGGGAGAAGGGCGCCAGGCAAGGCTCGGCGCCCGGGAGCGTCGCCGTCAACATCGCGCAAAAATCCTCCTGCGAGAGGCGGGCGACGCCGTCCATGCGTTGCGCGCTGCGCCGACCCCGCACCACGCGCCCAATGTCCGGCGCCGGGAAGGGGAGCGCGGCTTTCGGCGCAACGCGTGAGAATGGGGCTGATGTCGGCGTGCGGGACTTGACGCATAGCCGCGCCGCCAAGTCGACGAGCGGCCAGCCGTCGTGATCTTCGCTCAAGCGATTGGCGACTCCCATCCAACGCCGCGGCGCGCGGGCAGGGCAGGAGAAGTCAATCGCAGGAAGCGCGTTCATATCCGTGGCTATCCACAACAGGGCGTCCGGATGTTCTTCCTCGCGCCGATGCGCGGCGTCAGGCCGATCGAGGCCGAGCAGCGTTGCGATTTCGGCGTCGCCAGGTTCGCTAAGGAGATGCGCGCGCCAGCCGAGCGCGGCGGCCGCCTGCGCGGCGGCGCCGATGGCGTGGCCGACGTCGAGCTGGCAATAGCGAAACGCGCGCTCGCCATATTTCCAGCTCTCCCGCCAGGGGATGGAGCTCAGTCCGAGCACAAAGCCGCCCTCGGGCAGAACGTCGGGCTTTTCAAAAACGGCGCGACGCTCCAGCGCATGAACTTCCTGCGCGTAGTGATAAAGGGCGGCGCTCTCGCCGAGTCCGTCGGCGGCGTTGGCGAGAAGATAGACTTCGGTCGGATGCAGATTCCCGGACGACGGATTGTTGCGCAGCGCCCAAGTCGAGCCTTCGTAGCTTTTCCAGGCGCTGATGCCGAAGCCGAGCTCCAGGAACAGTCCGAGCGCCGCGCGGTCGAGCGGGGCGGGGCGCGGCGCGGGGCCGGGGAAGGGCGCGGTGTCTTCGCGATCGCGTAGCGGCAGTTCGATGAGCGGCGCGCGATCGAAGCGCCGAAAGGGCGAAGGCTGCGATGTCCAATCGAGAAAGGCCGGTCCAAGCGCGTACCGCGTCGGGGCATGTTTCGTGCGCCTGTGATAGCCGCGGATATCGCGCGGCAGAGCGTCGGCGTCCGACAGCCGTTCGTTCAGACTCGGAATTTTGGACTCGATTTCCGCCATGCGGCCTCCTCGGCGACCTTTTGATTCAAGAAGGGCGCCCAATTTGGCGGGTTGATATTTATAAGCGAGATCAATGGATTTCGCGGGTCTGCGGCGGACCGCAAGCCGGATAGGGCGCATGAATGTCGGACAAGCTCGCCACAGCGGAAGCGCAACGCAGGCTTTTGGACGATTGGTGACATTGTCGGTTCGCGCCCGGCCGATGCGGCGAGTCGATCCTTGGTCCCGGTCTGCGGCGATCCCCTGGGGTATGCTTCTTGCTACTTTCTGCGCTCTGTTCCGCATCCTTATGGGACGACGCGATGAACGATACGCTGCGTGATGTCATTGTGGCAAAGAAGAGCGACGAGGCCCACAATATGGCTTCGTTTGAACTGGTCGATCCGGCCGACGCTGAATTGCCTGCCTTCTCGGCGGGGGCGCATGTTGACGTTACAATTCCCGGCGGCTTGGTGCGCCAATATTCCCTATGCAACAGCGCGACGGAACGCCGTCGCTATGTCATCGGCGTGTGGAACGACGCCAACAGCCGCGGCGGCTCCAAAGCGTTGCATGCTCAGGTGAACGTCGGCGACAAATTGCAGGTGGGCTTGCCGAGGAATCGATTTCGGGTGCCGCAGCACACCAAGCGCGCAATATTGATGGCGCGGGGCATCGGCGTGACGCCGATCATGAGCATCGCCGATCACCTCAAACGCCACGACATCCCTTTCGAGTTGCATTACGTTTACGCGATGATGTCGCCGGGCTCGTTCGCCGAGATGATCGCCGCATCCAATTTCGCTGAGAACGTCGAATATTATTACGAGTCGAGCGAGTTGAACAAATTGCTCAACCCTGCGGCGATTTTGGCGGATCGTCCGGAGGACACGCAGCTCTTCATCTGCGGCGTCGATTGGTGGCAGGATCCAATCATCAACATTGCCGAGCAAAAGGGCTGGTCCAAGGAACGCATCCATGTCGAACGCTTCACGGCGAAAGTCCCGCCGGCGGCGCTCGACAAGGTCTTCGAAGTCAAGATCGCCAGCACGGGCGCCGTCTATAAAATCCCCGGCGACAAGACCGTCACGGCTTACCTCGAGGAGCAGGGCGTGAAGATTCCCACGTCCTGCGAGCAGGGCATGTGCGGAACCTGCAAGGTCAAGGTCATCGAAGGGGAGGCGGACCATCGCGACAAGCGTCTCTCCGATGAGGAGAAGGCGGAAGGCTATTTTCTGGCTTGCGTGTCGCGCGCCAAGAGCGATCTGCTGGTGCTTAATTTGTGAGAGCGCACGCCAAGAGCTACGGCTGACGCGGCCTCGCGCTGCGCGGCGTCAGGGCTTATGGCGGGGCGCCTTGACGGTGCAAGCGAAGCCGTTACTTTTCTATTTTCTATAAGCGATGCCTGTCCCCGTGTAGCGGCGAATTACGGGAAGGTTTGTCTTGAGGCTTTTCGACAAGCGTTTGCACAAAGAATTGTCTGCTGCGGGGTCCCGGCTGGGCCGCGGCGGGCTTCTGTTTTCGGCGATCCTTGTTGGTAGCGCGGCTTCGGCCAGTGCGGCAGAGACCTATAGGGGCAGCGATCCAGACTCCTACGAGTGCAGTTCGGATTTTAACATCCTCAACCGATTTTCCGCGCCGCCAGGCGTTCCGGCGCGCTCGACCAAATATTCAGACGTCAAGTTCACCCTTGAGAACAATCTCATCTCGGTCAAGGACGCATCGACTTCGAAGGATTTCGCTTACATAGTCGTCGGAGAAAACACAAAATATTGCGCCTTTAAAGATATGGAAATCATAAAGGAACGCACAGAACCTTTTTTTAAAGATCCGCGACTCTATCCCCAAAAATGTAACATCAACTATCATGCGTTCCGGACGAGAATTATAATAGATACCGAGTTGCCGGTAAGGACGTTTTCTTTGCAGGGCTCGCCGGAGTTCGACAAAATGGATCATGTCGTCGATGTTAATGTTTACCGTGCGGTGGATCACAGAAAAAGGAATTCTGCCGCGGGTTGCAACGAAGTCGGCGACAGTCCAGACAGCCCTTTCTTTGGCATAAGCAACCATGGACTGAGGACTGCCAACAAGTCTGCTCTCAACGTGATAGAAGAAGCGCCGTTTGGTTATGCTTCTTCTGCCTATGAGCGCAAAGCGTTCAAGAATGCGGAGCCGGGAATTCCGTGGCCAAAATAAATAACTTCGTTGGTGTTTCAGGTCGAATAGAGGCCCGTGCCTCTAACAAAGTCCGTCCGCGCTGGCCCATCATTTGTCCGCGCTCGCCTCGACTTCGAGGCTCTCCAGAATTTCGCCGGGCTTTCGCGTCAACACGTCAAGCGCATTGACGCCTTTCGGCGCCGCCAAACGCAGATGCAGGCGCTTCGGCTTCTCGATATAGGCTGAAACGGCGTCGGCGACCCGCCTGGCGTTTGCGCCATTGCCGCCGAGCGTCGCGATCGCCGTCGCCGCCGCCTTGGCGTAATCGCTCCGCGCCTTGTCGACTGAAATCTTCTGCTCTTTCGCTTCCAAAGCCAGCACGCTATCGACGAGACCATTGCCTTCAAGCGTAAGGTCGATCGACTTGACCGAGGTCGCCAGCGTCGCCGCGCGCGAGATGATCGGCGACGACGAGAACGCCGCGCTCGACACATTGCCGAAGAGCGCAGAGAGGCGCGCCGCGCCCATGTCTTTGGCGTCGATCGCGACCGGCCCTAACGACGCTTCGGCCGCCTTCTCGCGCCATTCGGCGGCGGCGAGTCCGGAGAGCGCCAGTTCGCGATAGCCCAGCGCCAGAAAACGCGCCGTCGTCTGCGTTTCGCCGCGCGCCGCGAGATCGACAATGAATTTGTCGATGCTGGCGGAGAATTTCGTCGGCGTCGTTTCGAGAAAATTCTCGAATGTCGCGCTCGCGTTCTCGACGCTGAATTTGATGCGCGAGGCGTCGCCGGTCTTGGGATCGGGCAGATCGGCGGAGAAGCCGCGCATATCGACGCGCTCGACCTTAGGATAGGCGCCCCGCAACACGGGGGCGAACTGCAATTCGTTCAGCGCAAATCGTTTCACCGACAGATTGCCGCCGTCGGACGCTCTGAGCGAAAAATCTTCGGCGAATATTTCGCCGGCGCCGGCGCCCGCCACTTTGCGCATGCCGAAGCGCTCGATCTTTGACGCAAACGGCTTTGCCGCGGGTTCGCCCTTGCCGGTCATGGCGACAGTGTCGACATCGATCGATGCGGCCTCGAAAGATTTGAGCGCATCAAGGAGATCGCCCATCAGCGCCGAATCGTCCTCGGGTTTCGCCGGATTGAACTTCTCCAATCGTTCGACGAGTTTGTCGGCGGGCGTCTGCAGCGCGCGCCCGCGAACGCCCGCGATTCTCACGCGGCCTGTCGTCACGACGAAATCGCCCCCCGCATTTTCGACACGCGTCGAGTCGACGATTTCCTCGTCAACCACTGGCTTCAGCGGCGCGTCAGCCTCGCTGCGCGTTGCGGCGAGCCGCGCGATCCCGACGAGATCGACGCCTTTCGCCTCCGAGACGCCCCAAGCAATGTGTTGAACGCCGCCTTTTTCAGATTCGACGGTTTCTTCGCCGCCGTCTGCGTGCACGGTCGCGGCGCGCCCCGAAACGACATTCTCAAACAGCAGATTGCGATAGGCGGCGCGTGTGACGCGCGACTCGTTGCGGCTCTCGCTCGACATCGCGGGCACGGCGATTCGCCGCGCCGAAACCCGCGCGAGCCGCGCCACGACATTCGTATCGCCGCTCAAGAACAGCTTGGCCAGTTCCGCCCACGGCAGATTCGCGCCTTCAATTTCCAAATGCGGGATACGATAGGTCGTCGCGCCGAGCGTGACGACGACATTGTCGAGCGTCACCGGCTTCTCGCCGGCGGCAAGAGAAGAAAAGGCGATGCTCGCGAACGAAAGCGACGTCGCCACGCCGGCGACGATGGATATGCGCATCGGAAAGCCCTGATGAAGCGGACGCAAAGAGGTTGCACGGGGCGCCCTTAAGGTAAAGAGGCGCGCGCTATCGTCGCAGCCGGTGTTTGGCGGGAAGCGGGACGTGGCGGCGCGGCGGCGGCGTGATAGAGAGACGGCATGCGTCGACTCCTTCTCCTGCGCCATGGCAAGGCCGACCGGCATTCAGCCGGCGGCGACCGCGAACGTCCGCTCGTCCGTCGAGGCATGGAGGACGCCCGCAGAATGGGCGAGTTCCTGCGCGACTCGAATTTTGCGCCGGACCTTGCCGTCGCCTCCAACGCGCGACGGGCCAAACAGACGCTCGAAAGGGTGCTCGAGTCATTTCCGGGCCATGTCACCCATCTGATCGAGAACACGATCTATCTTGCCACCGTCGATCATCTGGTCGAGATTTTGCGGCAGACTCCTGACAAGGTCGGGACGCTTCTCGCCGTCGGCCACAATCCTGGCTTCGCCGAGCTTGCGTACTGGCTCGCGGGGTCGGGCGAAGCTGATGATTTGGCGCTGATGCGCACTAAATTCCCTACGGCGGCGCTGGCGGTGCTCGATTTCGAGATCGATCATTGGTCGGATGTCCGCAAAGGCGGAGCCTGCTTGATGCGCTTCGTGACGCCGGGCATTTTGCGGGGCGAGGCGAACGAGGATCCCGACTAGCGTAGTTTGCAACCTGCAGGGCGGCCATGCTGATCGAAGCGCTCCTGACGATGCTGGCCGCCGCGGCGCCGCAGAAGGCGCCGGCCGTCGTCGTCGCGCCGTCGTCGACGCTGGCCGCCGCCGCGCCGAGCCCAACCTATCGGCCGGACGTGCGCGCCGTGGACAATTGGCGCATGGAAAGCGCGCTGGCGCTGGAGATGGCGCCCTTCGCCGCCATCCGCCGCGCGGTCGGCGCGGAAGAGAGCGAACCGGCCCGCTGCGTCAAGCTCAATAATTACTGGTGTATCAAGAGCGCGGGGTGGAACGGCGAAATCGCCGCCGATCCCGACGGCCATGTCGCCTTCGCCTCTGCGGAGGAGGGCGCTGTCGTCGCGGCGCTGCTGCTGCGCCGCTATTATGTCGACTATGGGCGGCGCACCGCGCGGGCCATCGTCGAGCGCTGGGCGCCTGCGCAGTGTTCGCTGTTTACGGCGAGCGCCACGTTTACGCGGCCCGCGCTCACTTCGCCGTTGAAGTCGCGCTCATCGCTGGCGCCGGGCGCAGGCGTGGCGCGGACGCCGCAGGGGCGCCTCGCGCCGCAGGGGCTCGCCCCGC
>Ga0194126_10000954_pt1 | contig 49073 bp, 28 predicted proteins | sample TA2KigC150mmetaG_FD_148641 | JGI IMG/M metagenome (GOLD analysis project Ga0194126, IMG submission 148641) | Freshwater microbial communities from Lake Tanganyika, Tanzania - TA2015035 Kigoma Deep Cast 150m | ecosystem: Environmental > Aquatic > Freshwater > Lake | place: Tanzania: Lake... | reverse complement strand
CGCCTTCGAACCGCGAGCATTGAAATAACGGGTCAGTTCTGAGACCACCACGCTCTGGACAATCTTGGTCGCTGCCGCGGTGCCGAGAATTTCTTTTGTCTGTCCTTCAAATTGTGGTTCGGACATCCGCACCGTCACGACGGCGGTCAAACCCTCTAACACATCGTCTTTGATGATGTCAGGGTCACTTGCCTTGGTGATACGCGAGGATTTCAAGGTATCGCTTACGACTTTGGTGATCCCGCGCTCAAATCCACTTACGTGGGTGCCACCTTTACTGGTGGCGATGATGTTGACAAAGGAGCGCAAGGTTGAGTCATACCCATCGCCCCAACGGAGCGCGATATCGACTTCCATATCTCGTTCGACATCGGTGGGAACTAAATGCCCCTGATCATCTAGGACTGGAACGGTCTCTTGATAGTGGCCGCTGCCCTTTAATCGAATCACATCACATAGCGCAGCGTCCGGCTGTAAAAAGTTGCAGTACTCCGAGATGCCACCTGTGAAATGAAATTTCTCACTTGTGGCAACAAGAGTCCGGTTGTCATTAACGATGAGCGTCAACCCAGGGACTAGGAATGCAGTTTGGCGAGCGCGGGCGTGAATCTCCTCAATGTCGTAATCAGCTTCGCGTAAAAAGATCTGTGGATCTGACCAATATTTAATGGTGGTGCCGCTCGCTTTCTTTCCGACCTTCGCACCCTTCTTCAAATTCTTACTACTAGCGCCTTTACTAAATTTCGCATCGGGGGTTGCCTTATCAAAAGTTCCAGGAACGCCCCGCTGAAAGGAGATGGTGTGGAGTGCGCCATCTCGAGCGACGGCAACATCCATGCGGATAGCGAGCGCGTTTACTACAGATGCTCCGACGCCATGGAGGCCACCCGATGCTGCATAGGATCCACCGCCAAACTTTCCACCAGCGTGCAATTTAGTCATCACCAATTCCACGCCTGTTAAACCAGTCTTTGCCTCGATATCTACTGGGATGCCACGACCATCATCTTTGACCTCCACGGAACCATCGGCCCCTAAATTCACGATCACCTCATGGCAATATCCGGCGAGCGCCTCGTCAACCGCGTTATCGATGATCTCCCAGAGACAGTGCATGAGGCCGCGAGAATCAGTCGAGCCGACATACATGCCGGGGCGTTTGCGGACCGCGTCGAGCCCCTCAAGGACCGCCAGGTTCTTTGCGGTGTAATCGTCCCCACCCGCGCCAGCACCTTTTCTAGAGCCCCTGGGGGCTTTTACGGCGCTTTTGCTGGTTGCTGGACTCATGGTGTTTAAGAGTACTGGGCGATGGTGCAATTGATTGGCATCTAGGGGCGTTACTTATCACATAACTCGATGAGGAAATTCGCAGGAGTTTGTTACCGAATTTCCTGCGGGGAATAAGTTGGGTGTGGTTCTATGTTCTACTAGCAGGACGAGAGAGAGGGCAGGGAAGAGCAATGGCAGGTATCAGCACGCTAACGCAGAGCGCATTGAGCGCATCGGATCGATGCGATCGTTGCGGTGTCCAGGCTTATGTTCGAGTGAAGTTGGCATCAGGGGAATTGCTTTTCTGTGGCCATCACTCCAAAGAGTATGCCGTCTCACTGAAGCGAGTTGCGGTAGAGATTGAAGATCAGACCGATCGACTCCTCGACAGTAATCGCGAGTAACTCCCGCTACATCCCGGGCGCTTCAAAGCCCGCTTCACGATGAGCGCCGTCGCAAAACGGTTTGTTATTGGAGTGACCACAGCGGCAGAGTGAGAATGCCGATTCGGTTTTGATCACCTTGCCCTCAGCATCGACAAAATCCACTTCGCCCGTCACACGAATCGAGCCATTGGGCTTAACAAATATTTTTGGTTTCTCAGTCATAGATTGAGCCTAGCCCATCGCTCCCGATTAAGCGTTGGTGAGGGACAGTTTTCGCGCCGGCGCTTTCGTGGTAATTGCTATCTGACTCAAAGACTTTACTGAAATCTGCTTGCGCACTTGAGTCTTGACGATCAACGTTGATTTGGTGACTTTGAGCGTTGCCGCAGCGCGCGCAACTCGTGTTTGGGCGAGTTTCTTTGCGCCCTTGATCTTTGAATCGTAATAAACAGTGACTCTCACTTCGGTCTGTGGGGTCAAGCGGGTAGCGATGGATTTGAGTTGATTCGATGAGGCAGTGGTGAGTCTGTCGCTAACAGGATTGGTCGGCAATTTAGAGGAGATATTTACTGGTGCGGTGAGCGAGGCGCGGAAGCGGACGGGATCGGAGAACTCTCCCCCTTCACCTTGGGCACTTACCGAGAAGAGATAACTTTTTGCAGTGCGATCAAAGAGGTAGAAGTCTGGCGTGCGGGAGTAATAGGTCAAGGGTTGGTCATCTAGTCCCGTGATTTCGATTTTGTAGTAATCAACATACGACTGTGGCTGCCACTTAACAACGAACGCATAATTTGTTGCCTTAGTTGCTGATAGACCTGATATCCGGGTGACTTTCAATGGTGCAACTGAACGTTGAAAAACTTGCGAAATCGTTCCATCATCATTGGTGACAGTTATCTTGTACAGGTAACCAGGCTCCAAATTAGGTATCTCTAAAGTTCCACCCTCTTCGGTTCGAGCAGCCGCCTCGAAGGTGCTCTCTCCTTGTTTGGAGGAGACTGTGACACTAACTTTTGTTGAGACTTTCCATGTGATGAGCGCTTTCGTTCCTGAAATATCAACATCAGATGAGAAGATGGGTTTTGCGATTGCGCTAATTAACTGCCCACTCGCATTGGTCTGCTGTGTGTTCTCTTCCTTTGGCTCAGTGCCATCTAGCGCTGTGATGGTCAACGATGCCGGACTGGAGCTGCGCTGTAAAAAAGTTCCTGATGAGGCACGGGTTGCGATGAGGGTGCAAGTCCCTGCTGCAATTGGAGTAATTGATCCTCCACCATTGATCGAACACTTTGCCGGAGTGGTCGTCGAAAATGAATATGCCCCATCCCCCGATCCACCGGTCGCACTTGCCGATGCGCTCTCGTTGACCCGAATCGAGGTCGCAGAGAGCGAGATCAGAACGGGCGAACTTTGCGGAGCGAGTACTCCAAAAAATCCTGAGGCTTGCGCTGTTGGTGCTGATAACACCGAAGTAGCGAATGCGGCTGCAAGAGCAATTGATATCCGCTTCATCAGCCACCAATCTTTCTGGTGAGAATCACGATGGTGCCATCGTCATATCGGAAGTAACCCATATCTTGGCCATCTGGAAGCGTAGGTCCAGCAAGGAGCGGAAGTTCCAGCCACGTTAAACCATCTGGCGAGTAGACCGGAATGCCAATTCCCGCCGATGCGGGAATGGTGACGGCAATTGGCGTGCTGACAGTGGTCAGTTCCGTGCCACTGTTAGTGCCACCAATCTTGACCGTACGAAGTCCTTGGTCGACCGAGTCAGTTGCAACAGCGCTGCCGGTAAATGCAGTTGAACCTGGCGCAGCATCCACTGGAATATCAATGGTGACGATGACCTCTGTTGGTGAGGTAGTCGCGCTCACTGGAACTTGAAGTTGAATATCCGCTCCACCAAGAGATTCGATATCTGGTGCCACGGCGGTTCCCGAAATTGTGTTTGATCCGGTGCTGTAACCAGAGCGGGAAGCGTTGATCGTGGCCGTTGCAACGAGACCTGTGGTCACGCCTGTAACCGTAACAAGTCCAGTTCCACTGATGGTGACCGTTTGACCCGCTGCAGCACTTCCACTCCAGGTATATGCAGCGTCGTAATTGAGAATCTGCGCAGTAAATCCATCTGCCGTTGAAATAGAGAGCGCAAAGCGTGGAGTGAGTCCATCTCCAATCAGTGCCATGCCGGTCGTCTGTGCGATCACGGTAAATGAACCAGTTCTCGTGGTTGTCACATTAAGCGTCGCACTCGCACCAGGAGTAAGTCCTGTTACCGTAATCAAACCTGCACTACTGATGGTTGCGGCACCAACATTCGATGACACATTCCAGGTGTAATCGGCTCCGTAATTACGGACTTGGGCGGTGAAACCGGTTGTCGTGCTTATCGAAGGACCAAATGTTGGCGTTAACCCCGTTGTAAGAGCGGTGGCAACAACTTGAGCGCGGCCGGTTGCATATGTTGCGCGCTCGGTTGTCACAGTAACGAGCGCTTGACCTGCGGAGGTCTGACCGGTCACAGTGAGCACTCCGGCAGTAATAGTTGCAGCGCCAGTAGCCACAGTTGCGCTCCAGGTGTAATCAGCAGAGTAATTCGTGATCGGGACAGTAAAGCCATCCGATGTTGGCGTTGCGGTTCCGAATATAGGAATCAGCGCTCCGTTAAGCGCAACTCCTGAGATTGATGCATTTCCATTTTCGTACTTGGCTCGCGAGGTCGTCACAGCAACAGTTGCCGTCACTCCGCCTGCAATTCCGGTAACGCTAATCAAGCCATCGCTTCCGATAGCAACGCCACCGCTGTTATCAACGCTAGCCCGCCAGGTAAACGCGTTATCCCAGTTAGTAATCGGAACAGTAAATCCATTTGCAGTTCGGGTGACCGCACCAAAGGTCGGTACCCGTCCAGCCGCATTTGCATCGGTCCCGATGAGGGCTATTTCCGCTACCTGCGCGGCATCGGTCCACGAGGTTCGCAATGCGCCAAAGGTGACCTTGTAATACTTGTAAGCCTTTGTATTCAAGAAACTCTGCACCGCACCTGTGTTGTTACGTAAGATGTCGATACCAGTTCTACCGTTGACAACAATTGGTGTGCAATCGCCATTTAGAGTTGCGCATCCAAAGAGCGTGTAGATAATCGGATCGCGAGATCGATCAGAGTCGCCCGAGGTGAATTGAATTCCGGTGACAACCTTAGTTCCAAGGTCGCCGGTATAGAAACCAGCGCTATTGCGGATATAGCTTGCATTCAATTTACTTGACGAATTGAAGCAGAGGTACTTCGACTTACTATTTCGATCGTTGATGTTGGCGACTCCCTCATTAGTAGAGCTGCCACCCGCGCAAATTGGAAATACGTTAGCCGCAGTGAGGAGATTGACCGCGATATCTTGGCTTGGAGTGGTCGTCTCAGCGCCAGAGGCGGTTCCCGTGACCGTTGCGGATGCCGAAACTCGTCCAGTTTTGCTTGTGGTTACCGTGACATCGCTGGAGACACCTGGATTGAGGTCAATCACTGTGATTAAGCCAGTTGATGAAATCGAAGCAGTCCCGCCGTTGGAGGCAGAGATGCGCCAAGTGTACGAAGAATCGAAATTGGTAACTTGGGCACGGAAACCAGTCGCCGTCGAAGTGGTTGCACTAAAGAGTGGACGAAGCGGGGCTAACAGGGTGCTTCCGGTAATCGTTGCTGCGCCATTCTCAAAACCGCTGCGCGAAGTTGTCGCGGCGAGCGTTGCGCTTGAACCAACCTCCATTCCAGTCACAGTAAGAAAGCCGGATGCGCCAAGTGAGATTTGCGCACTCTGCGCACCTTCAAGAAGTGAGAAGGTCCAGTTAAAGATTCGACTGAAGTTGGTAATCTGAACGGTGAAGCCATCAAGGGTCGGCGTGGTGGTACCAAATGTTGGCGCCAAGGACGATCCTGAAGTGAGCAAGATTGTCTGTGTGGCGCCCGTTAATCCAGTTGCGGCGAAAGTAATTGTGTATGCAGCGCCAGGGGTGCCGTAGACGCCCAAGTTAGTGAAGGTAACTACACCAGAGGATGCGCTCTGTGTTGTTGTGCCAAGAAGTACACCGCCACTTGAAATAGTTGCTGTTACAGCAGCGCTTGAAGTGGTCACGGTATTTCCGCTCGCATCCTGAATTCGCAAGACAGGTTGAGTGCGGAACGCCGTTCCGTTGTTGAATCCTGAAGCAGAGGTTACAAATTGAATACGACTTGGCGCGCCCGCGGTGACGGTCAGCGTTTCGCTTGCACTTGTTAACCCAGTAGCTGAATATGCGAACGAGTACGCGGTGCCAGCGATTCCACTAATTGACAGGTCGGTGAATGTTGCTACGCCATTGACGGCAGAGATAGTTGTTCCGCCACCGAGAGTGCCACCAGTGCCGCTAGCAATCGAGACCGTCACTTCAGCGCTGCTATTAGTAATGAGGTTGCCAAAGCTATCGCGAATCTGAATTTGTGGTTGTGTAGTAAACAGAACTCCACTTACTGGACCAACGCTCGAGCGAGCGAGCGCTAATGTTGTGGCAGCGCCGAAGGTGACTGAAATATTTCGCGTTGCGCTTGTTAGTCCAGCGGATGTTGCGGTGATTACATATGTAGTTCCCGCAGTTCCGCTGATCGCTAACTCGGAGAAGGTTGCTACACCTGCAATCGGCGTTCGGGTAGTTAAACCGGTAAATGCACCGTTTCCACTTGATGCGATTGCGATTGCGCTACCGAATGTGGTTACGGTATTTCCATCGCCATCGACAGCTACTACCTGAAGTGGTGTTGCAATAGTTGCCCCGCTAGCCGTTGATGCGCTACCAGTGCGGAAAGACAAAGCAACTGCTTCACCAGCAGTAAGAGTGATTGTCTGGGTTGCCACTGTTAATCCACCCGATGAGTACGTCAATGTGTAGGTATTACCTGCGATACCGCGAATTCCTAAGTTAGTGAAGGTCACTAAACCGCGGACGGCAGCAACGGTGGTGGTGCCCGTAAGTTCTCCCCCTGCGCCAGAGGTAATCGCCACGCTTACGTTTGAAGTATTAAGTACTACACGATTGCTCTGCGCGTCATTGACCGAAACCTGCGGTTGTACAGTGAATGCGACTCCACTCTGAGTTCCCGAACTCGCTCGAGCAAGAGTGAGCCCTACTGGAGGTGCATCTACCTTCACTGAAATCACATACGGTGTTGACGAGCTGCCATCGCTAGCTGAAACCAGAATGGTGATTGCAGTCGTTGCACCTGCAGTTAGTGAAATTTCATCTGACGTTGCGCCATCGGCTAGATCTACTCCATTTACAGAGATGCTGCCGGTTGTTGTGCTGGCAAGCGTTGGTGTTACTCGAGCAGAGAGAGTTCCGACTGGAACGATGACTTCATAGTTAAGCGTTGCACTATTAAAGGTTGGCATAGTGCCCACATTGATTACTAGTGCTCCAAGTTGTGAACTGGAAGCACCAGAACGCGTTACGGTCACTTCGTATGTCGAGGTGGCGATCCCATCTTCAGCAGTTACCTCGACAACTACATTGTTATTTCCCACATTTAAGTCGAGATTGCCCGAGGCGGTACCGGCAGTTACGTCAGCAAATGAACCCGAGTTGACTTTCACTCGAATAGTGGCGGCTGAGTTGCTTGGCGTAGGAGTTATTGTTATTGAAGAGTTGGTAAAGGTAACCGTGGCTTCGTATGCACCGTAGAGTGGATCGAAAGCGCCAATCGAGCCAGCGGATAGCGAGATTCCACTTAACGTGGAAACTGTTGATTTCGCCCGCTTTACATAGACCACGTAATTTTGAACCGCGCCTACTTGCGAGGTCACTGCTATAACAATCGTGTTATTTCCAACATTGAGTGGTAGCGCAGCAGATTGAACTCCGGTCGCAATTGCGGTTGCGCTTTCACCATTGATTGAGATTGTCATCGTGGAGTCGATATCGCTCTTCGTTGGGGTCACTCGATAAGTGGTAACTGTGTTAACAACGTTAACGTTGTATTCGAAGGTTGCCGGGTCAAATGCCACCGCGCCGCTCGAGAGCGAAATTGCCGAGAGTGTATTCACTTCGCTCTTTGGTAGCGCCAAGCCAATTACTTCCGCAGCGGCATCCATATAGCCAGTTCTTATCGTCTTCACAGTTACCGTTGCTTGCTCCAGATTTGCAAGTCCAGTAATGGTGACGAGATCTGCAACCCGAACGACAGTTGAACCAACTTTGCTTGAGGTAAATTCGTAGGTGGCCTCTGGTGAGTAATTTGCTATGGTGAAGGTAAAGCCGTCTCGAGTACCAATAATGTTCTCGACTTGAGCAGGTACGCCAAGGAAGAGCGCTGCACCACTTACAGATGTTGTGCGAGTGACATAGCCGGGACGTGATGACGTGACAGTTGCAATCGCGCTCTCGCCATTGGCAAGTCCAACAATTCGATACACACCAGCGCCATCATCGATAACTGCCCCAGCAGTAGTAGTAACTGTGTAGGAGATTCCCGTTGCAGTATTTGCCGCATAATTTGCAACGGTCACTCTAAAGCCGCCATCAAGGGCTTCGGCTGTGCTTACAGATGGAGCGGTTGAGGCAAGAAGTGCGCTACTAAATATTGTCGCAATTGCCTGCAGGTAATCTGCTCGATTTGCGGTGACAGTGACAGTTACAGATGCGCCGGGGGTTAGGCCGCGGACAGTGAAGTAATCCCCTGCTTGTTCAACAGTCGCGCTTGGATTATTGGCCGTCGCTGCAATCGAATACAAGATTGGTTCTTGGAAACTCAAGATAAATGAGTAACCATCAGCAGTTTGTTGATCAAGGGTGAGCGTTAACTCCGGTGCTTGCTCGAATGTCTTTGCCGAATTCGATTCTGTAGAGAACGCGCCAACACCGGCAGCATTTACCGCGGCAACTCGGAATCGATACTGCGTGCCCGGGCGTAATCCACCAACGGTTGTAGTGAGCTCTGCCGAGATTGCATCATCGTAAGCGCTCCATGTGACCCCGGCATCGGAGGAGTACTCGACTCGATAATCAGTGATCGCCGCGCCACCATTTGCACCTGGAGCGCTCCATGAGAGAACAGCTTCATTTCCACCACCAACGGCAGTGAGCGCAGTGGGTGCGCCTGGAAGAGTTCGAGGAACAGTGGTGCTCGAGGCAACCGAAGTATCAATGTCGCGAGTGGTGCCGTTGTCATCACGAAGAGAGGTAACGGTGAATGTATAGCTCGTGCCGTTTGTTAATCCGGTAACAACGCAATTCAAATCCCCAGTAGTCCAAAGACATGATCCCGTTCCAGGAGTTGCATTCACTCGATAGCCGACGATTGGTGCTCCCACATACGCTGCAGGGGCCGACCAGGCGACTCGAACTGATCCATTCAGTGGCGTGGTGGTCAGTGAGATTGGACGGCCAGCGCCTGGAATCTGTGGAATGCCAACGAGAGCAGTGCTCTCAGCGCCGGAGCTAATACCGTTGATCGCGCGGATCTTTACATTGTAGGCAACGCCATTTGTTAAACCAGTGATGACCAAAGGTGAAGCGGTGCCTGTTCGCCGAGTCCAAGTAGTGCCGCCATTAATTGAGTAGTCATATGAGGTAATAGCACTGCCACCATTTGAAGTTGGCGCAGTGAAGGCAACCGAGAGCGAACCATCATTGGTGCTGATGCTCACAATAGATGGCGCAGTAGCAACTGTTGCCGGGGTGCCATTAGCAGGGGCAGAAGCGTTCGATTCGCCAATGAAGTTAACGGTACGTACACGGAAGGAGTACGTCGTGCCATTGACTAAGCCTGGAATGACAATTGGGTTGGCAAGTGCAACTGATGGCGCTCCAGTCAATGTCACCCACGCTCCGTCATTAATGGAATATGCGTAGTTTTGGAGGGCATATCCACCATCGAGGCCAGGAGCGATGACAACTGCAATCTGCTCATTCCCAACAATAACTGCCGAGATAGATGGGGCCTCTGGTCGAGTGCCTGGTGCGACGTTTGTGACAAAGGTATTTACTTCACCGTTGCCGCGAGCATTGAGAGCGCGGAGTGCAACTTGGTAAGGGGTGCCGTTTACAAGTCCGCTGATTGAAAAGTTTGTGAGTAGAGCAGATGCCGGCAACGTAATCCATGAACCTGAGTTCAATCGATACTGATACCCAGTGATTGCAGTGCCACCAGTAGAGGTTGGCGCGGTAAAGGTGACGCTGAGCGCACCATCGAGAGGAGATACCGAGGTGATGAGTGGAGCGCCAGGTGTGGTTACTGGAGTTTCTGTTGCTGCAGCCGAAGGAGCGCTTGCACCTGCGCTATTTACTGCGCGAAGCGTAATCGAATAGGCGGTGCCATTGGTTAGCGAACCGAGCGAAAAGAGCGTGCTGCTTCCGAGTGTGAATCCAGGGAGAGTTGCCAGCGAGATCCACGAGCCCGTTCCAATTCGATATTCATAGGCAGTGATTGCGCTGCCACCGTTATCGGTTGATTCGCTAAAGGTCACCGCGAGAGTTGCAGCGCCCGGAGTGATGGCAAGAATCGCCGGAGCGCTAGGTGGAGCTACTGGCTTTCCAGATTCGCGACTGGATAATCCAAAGCCAGCGATATTTTGTGCACGAATCTGAATGTCATAACAGTTTGAACTCGATAGACCAGTGAGTTCAAGAGTCGAGGTTGGGGCGATATCGGTCCAGGTGCTCCAGTTGTCGAGCCAATTGAGAGTTCCGTACGAGGCTGCGCATGAGGTGATTCCGCTTGCAGAGACTGAGCGCATTCTGTGACTGATTGTGGTGAGCGCGCTGCCACCAGTATTAACGGTGAAATTCAAGGTAATCGATGTTGGCGTCGTTGTTACTGAATTGATCGCTGGCGCTGACGGCACCGTGTATGGCGTAGCAGTCGATCCACTTGCCTCAGCACCAGTTCCCGCTGCATTCACAAGACGTAAGCGCGGGGTATATCCCGTGCCATTGACCAATCCGGTAATGACAAATGGTGAAGTGGTTGCGCCACTTCGAATCCAATTTGTGCCCCCATCGATGCTGTACTCGGTCGCAGTTATCGGACTGCCGTTGCTACCTACCGTATAGGCAAGTGAGAGCGATCCATTGCCCGATGTGACGGTTGAGATGGTTGGAGCTGATGGCACGGTAAATGGCGTTCCTTGAACTGATGTGCTCCACGCGCCGTCAAGCGCACCACCATCATTAACCGAGAGAATTCGAACCGAATAGAGCTCAGCGTTATTTAAAGTTGTCAACGAAAGTGGTGAAGATGCAAGTGGTGTAGATGCAGACCAGACGCCAGAACTTCCCTGTACTTGATACTTGTACCCGGTAACTGCGCTACCACCATTATTTGCTGGCGCACTGAACGAGATAGTGAGCGATCCATCGCCGGCCACTACTCCGGAGATAACGGGAGCATCTGCAGGTGCAGTTGGTGTGCCACTGGCTGAATTACTTGCCACGCTTACGCCTTGAGCATTTACTGCTCGAAGTCGAACTGAGTAGCTCACGCCATTTGTGAGATCGGAGATAGAGAGATTTGACGTTCCCAGAAGCGGGCTCCAGGTCGCTCCATCATTAATCGAAAATTCGTAACCGGTAATCGCCGATCCGCCATTGGCGCCTGCAGTGAAGGTGATCGCTAACTTGCCCGGTTGATTCGGGTTAGGAGCAGTTACTGCGGTTAACGTCGGCGCATCAGGAACTGTTGCCGGAGTGATGCTTGCAGATGCTGCGCTCCACTCGCCCGATCCTTGTGAGTTGATCGCGCGAACTTGGAATGTATATGCAGTGCCGTTGGTAAGTCCGGATACCGTCGCTGCAGTTGCCGAAGTAACCTCATCAACGAAGGAGATCCACGAGCCACTTCCGGCGCGATACTGAATCTCATAATCGGTAATTGGAGCACCGTTATTTGTCGGTGCGCTCCAGGTAATAAATGCTCCACCATTATTTCCATTGCCCGTAGGAGCGTTTGGTGCACTCGGAGCACCCTTCGGCGTTCCGGTAGTTACCTCTGAGACTGGCCCCGCCCCAACCACATTGAGCGCGGTCACTCGAATGTTGTACAAAGTGCCATTTGTTAAGCCGGTAAGAGTTGCAGTGGTATTTGCGTTGCCGGTGTTCTCGGTAACGACCACCCATGTTGGAGCGGCAACAGTTGAGCGCTCGATCTTGTAACCAGTGATTGGAGTTCCCCCTGTGTTCACTGGTGCGCTCCACGCCAAAGTTAACTGCGCTGCACCAGTGGTCGCAGTCAGTGCAGTCGGAGCATCGGGAGTGGTCTTCGGTGTAACGGTGAGACCAGCGCTTGCAGAGCTAGTTCCGAATGCATTTGTCGCAGTGAGGGTAACGGTGTACTCACGTCCATTTGTTAACTCACCAATGGTGCATGTGAGTGCACCGGTATTCCAGGTGCAGGTGCGATTTGGCAAGGTTGGCGAACCAGATGCAACAGCAGTTGCGGTGTACCGAGTGATTGGTGAACCGCCAGTACTTGTTGGTGCGGTGAAGTTCACTACTGCGCCTTGATTTCGCGCCACGAGGCTTGCAATTGTTGGTGCAGGTGATGCGCCGCGAACCTCAACCATATTTGAGGCAGCAGTAAATGAACTCGTGCCAACGCCATTCTTAGACGCAACTCGGAAGATGTATTTCTTTCCTACTTCTAAACCTGTGACAGTTGCGGTTTCGTTTGGCGAGACCCCATCGTTAAAGGTCTGCCAGGAGATTGGTGAATCGACTGAGTATTGAATGACGTAATCACTCGGTGGTGGAAGTTCCACATTTGAGCTTGCCGCCGCGTAACGAAGGATCACTACGCCACTACCACCTGCACCGAGCGTTCGGTTGGAACAGCCTGCATTACCCATCGCACCGCCACCGCCGCCGGTATTAGGCGAGCCATCATTTCCGCAACTTGCACCACTTCCATTACCGCCGTTACCACCGCCGCCTTGACCACCTACGCCACCGGTGGAGTTCCAAGAGCCACCGCCACCGCCACCGCCAAAGAAGGTATTGGTGATGACAGAGCGAACTCCGACACCGCCTGCGCTTGTTGAGTCATTGGTGCCTACGCCACCAGCGCCGCCGCCACCGCCACCATTACCTACGCGACGAGTTCCACTTGCACCACCGCCACCGAAACCAGAGACAGCCCCACCAGGCGGGAATGCTGCGCCATTTACTTGGAGCGATGGATTACGGAAGATCGGTCCGTAGAAACCGGCCCAATAACCAGCATCAAAACCGGTAATAGTGATGCGCACACTGGCGACTAATCCGGAGTAGGTAACTGCTACCGAACGCGCCTCGAGATTATGTTTGGTTGTTCCGTTAAATGAATTCTGCGCAACAACTGTGCCACTGGAGTTAAGAAGTTCGACGCGAATGCTGTAGGTATCAACGCGCTCGCCACGCCAACCGATAATGTTGTTGATGCTGTTATCTACGCTGACATTGAAGGTGACATTTGAGGTAACAGAGGGATTGAGCGGAATGGTGCGCGTTAGGCTCGCTTGAATATATGAGAATTGTGCAACGCTACCTTGGTTATTAACCATTCTTGGATTCGATGCGCTCCAGCCCCAGAAGGAATCAGCGCCAGTGGTTGGCACGCCACCGAGGGTGATTCCGCCACCGCTTCCTGGGTTGGCATGGCCACCACCACCGCCACCTGCTCCGATAACGCCGCGACCGTTAGCGTTCTTCGAACCACCACCGCCACCACCTACTGCACTGATCGTGCCAAAGTTTGAGGTTCCACCATCTTGTGCCTGGCCGCCGACCGATTGACTGGTTGCGCCACCAGAACCCACATTGATTGAGAATGTCGAACCCGCGATCATCGGCTGTGCAAGTTGTTCGACGACAGCGCCACCGCCACCGCCACCTGCAGCATCAAATCCAGCGCCACCGCCACCGCCAACTACAAGAACATCTGCGCTAGTGACTCCAGAAGGAACAGTCCATGTGTTCACGCCTGGATTGGTAAATTTCAGAACGCAGTTATCACCTTCGCGTGAGATTTGAACGCCGCCTGAATTTCCAACCGATGCGGCACAGCCTCGAACCGGAGCAGCTACTGCGCCTGTTGGATTCTGGAAGAAGTAGCCGGTGCCGTTAGTGACGCGAGTGCCATTGGGTAGATCCCAGAAGAGGCTCACGATGTCGCCGCCCCAATTTTCGCCAAACATCAAACGAATTGGATACATCTGATTGGCGATGAGGTTTATCGATCCGGTTCGAGTGATTGTTGGGTGGAGACCTCCGTTATTCACTACCGCGTTCGATACCGTGTAACCAGTGGTCGCGTTATCGCCAATCCAGAGGTGGCTTGCATCGTCGGACGATAAATAGAAACGATAGACGCCACTCGCTGGTGCTTTGAAATAACCCGTCCACATCCATGAGTAGAAATCTGCATTACTAGAGAAATTCATAATCGATGTGGAATTAACGGGCGTTCCGGTTCCGGAAAATAGTGGCGCGGTAGTAAAGAAATTCACGTTGTCGTTGTAGTACCCGACGTATCGCTTACCCAATAAGCCTTGGGTAAATGTTGTTGCATCGAGCGTTGGCTTTGCTTCGACAGTTCCCGCTCCCCCGGTTGGCTTCTTCCAGGTGAGAACCGCGTTGGTCGATGTGGTCGAATCGATCGTTGCTACCAGCGTGGTTGGTATTTGTGGAGCAGTACCTACCGCTATTGGATCGGAGACCGCTGAATTGACGCTATTTCCGAGGGCGTTGACCGCCATAACTCGGAAGATGTACGTCAATCCAGCAGTCAGCGATGAAACGGTTGCGCTAGTAGCTGTGGAGGCCGATCGCGCAACCGTGGTCCAGGTGTTACCGCTATCTGATGAATGCGAGATTATGTAATTAGTAATCGTTGAGCCATTGTTGACTGCATCGGCCCATGAAATTGTTATAGATGTGCCATCCGATGAACCTGCTGGCTTGCCTGGCGCCTCTGGAAATGATGCGGGTGTGGCGCTCGATGAGGCGAGCGAGAGGGAGCCGGTGCCCTGATCCGAGATTGCAGCCACGCGGAAGATATAACTTGTGCCGTTCGTTAAGCCACGAACTGTGCTAGCGGTGATTGGTGAAACTTCGTCAATGTACGTAGTCCACGTGCTGCCGCTATTTGAACTGTATTGAATTGTGTAATCCGAAATTGTTCCGCCGTTTGCACTTGGCGCTGCCCAAACGAGTGCAACACCACCATTTGCGACAGAAGCGCTAGGTGCAGTTGGCGCGCTTGGCGAACCACGGAGCGTTATTGACGTTGACGGCGCGGATGCCACGGAAGTGCCGGCAGCGTTGGTCGCCGTTACTGTGAATGTGTGAGGAATTCCAAGGCTCAGTCCCGTGACGCTGATTGGCGAGGTTGTGCCAGTTGCCGTTGCACCGTTTGATGCAGTGACCGTGTAACCAGTAATTGTCGAGCCACCAGTACTCGTTGGCGCAGTGAATGCAACCGCCACACCTAGTGAAGCGCAGAGAGCAAACCGCTCGCAACCTGCATCGTAATTTTGTTGCACCTGCGCTTGTGCAAGCGCAGTGTTGTAAACGTGGAGCGAGCCGAACCTAAAACTTCCGTAAGCGCCAGAACCGAGGTTGGTGCTATCCGCTGATGCGATTCCAAAATGAAGATTTGTGTTGCCATTCGCCCATGGCGTTTGTCTGGAGTAACCAGTTCCCGTTACAGCAAGAGATCCATTGACATAGCCCTTTAGAGTTTGCGCTGCCTGGTCATAAACGAATCCCACGTAGTACCAGTTATTTAATGGTGTAGCGATTGAGGAGCCCAAATTTGCACCGTTCCAGACTCGGAATCTCATCGTGCCATTGACCATTTCAATTTGGGAATCGTGCCAACCGCTCGAGATGCTTGCGCCACCGAATTCCGAGAGCAAAATTCCATTTGAAGCAGTTGGGTAAACCCACATAAATATTGAAGTAGTTGAAGGATTCGTCTGTGAACTAAATCTTGTATGCAATGAAGTGTTGGTGATCATGTATTGCGAACTGCCACCAACCATCGTGAAGTAACCGCCTCCCGATGAGGTGTAAGCAGGAGAATTGACGATCGTGGCATTTGAGTTGCCCTTTGCATCAATTAATGTAGTACCCGTACCTGCATAGGCAGTGTTTGCGTCATATTGGAGTACTAGTCCCGTGCTCTCAAGTACGCGTGTAGCCGAACTACCAACCTGAGTCACTGTAGTTATGGTTGGTGCCGCGGGCACGGTGCGCGGTGTTGCACTAACCGCACTAGATGCTGCGCTGGAACCTTGCGAGTTGACAGCAGCAACTGTAAATGAATACGCAGTTCCATTTGTTAGACCCGTGACCGAACATGAGAGCGGTCCACTCATCCATGTGCAGGTAGTACTCCCTGGGGTTGCTGTAACGACATATGAAGTCACGCCACCACCAAGATTAGTTGGTGCGACCCATGAAAGCGTTACTTGACCATTGCCAGGAGTCGCGGCAAGTCCCGTTGGAGCACCTGGTGTTGCACGAATCGCTAACGAGACGCTTGCTGATGTTGCAGAGGTGAATCCACCTGATTCTGTAATGGTCGCCGAGATTGAGCACGTTCCAGTTGTTACGAATGCAACTAAACCTGAGGTTGCATTAACGGTACATACTGAAGTTGTAGAGCTTGTGAAAGTAATCGACCCAGTTCCCACGCCTGCTGATGCAGTTGCAGTGAGGGTTGGCGGTGTTCCCGTTCGGGCATAACCGGCTTGATAAGAACTGCTGTTGATTGTGAGAGTTCGATTGGTATTCCAACGCGCATAAATTGTGAAATCACTTGTCGCAACTGGAGAGTATGTAGCAGGAAGTGCCGATCCCCCACTCGTGGCGAGGAACCAGCCAATGAAAGTTGAACCAGCAAGAGTTGGTGTAGCGGGGAGCGCGAGTGAACCACCAGTTTGGAAGGTACGTGTTGCAACTGCACTACCGCCGAGCGTGTCAAAAGTGATGGTGTTGGTGTTAGCGCTCCACTGCGCAAAAAGTGTAAAGGCCGAGGTGTTTGTCGGTGTGTAAGAGGATGTTGTAGGAACGATGTTTCGAGCGAAAACCCAATTCGAGGTTGAACCCGTCAAAGTGAATCCAGTCAAGGTGCCGTTGTGCGCGCCTGTACTGCTTGTCGCTGTCGTCACGCTGGTGTTGTTGCCGCCATCGCTGCCCTGGTTGAGGGAGTAATGCGCAACTAATCCACTTTCGCTGCCACTCAACTGAGAATTCATTGCGCCGCTGATTTCTGATGCGGTACGAGTCACATTCCAGAATCGAACGTCATACATTTTTCCAACAAATCTGAAGCCACCACCACGCGAACCTATATTTACAGAGCTAGAACCTGTTTGAATTGTTGCGCTCACACTTCTGCTCGCACTCAAAATGCCGTCTACATAAATCTTTATCGTTGATCCATCGTAGGTTGCAGCGACGTGGTGCCAATTTCCATCATTGACAGTGGCCGACGAGTGCAACCAACCACCACTTCCGCTACTCACATTATTGAGCCAAAATGACACCTTTCCGGCCCCGCCACCGAGATTAATTCCGAAATAAAATGAATTTTCATTTTTTGTGGTGATGTACTGTTCTGAATTTGAAGTCGTTTTTATCCACGCTTCAATCGTGATGTCCGTTGAGAAGTTAAATGCGTTCGAATGAGGAACATCAACGCGTCCGCTTCCATCAAAAGACAATCCATTTGCAGCTGTCGTCATCGGTGCCACTGGGCTTCCACCGGATGCAGCTGCAAACCAACCATTGAAGGTGTAGCCGGCACGTGTCGGCGCTGGAGGAAGATTCAATGTCGTGGCAGTTATCCAACTTCTTGAGTCAACGCTGGATCCACCTCGCGAATCGAAGGCAACGGTGTTGGTGTTAGCAGTCCACTGCGCGTAGAGGGTGAAACCCGCCGTGTTTGCTGGGCTATAAGAGGCGCTTGCGCCGCCGACCCGAGTCCCACCATTTTCTGCGTCGTACCAACCGTTAAAGGTATACCCGGCACGAGTAGGTGCTGCGGGAAGAGTTAGCGATGCGCCAGTAACCCAAGTCACCGACGAAACTGCTGCGCCCCCTTGTGCATCGTATGCAACGGTATTAGATATTCCATTCCACTTTGCGTAAAGATTGGAAGTTGCCGACGGAAGTGAATACGAATTTCCTGCGGTGTAAACAGTGCCTGTCCCAGAACTGTTGTCAGTCCATCCTGCGAATGTATATCCAGTCCGGCTCAAGTTTCCCGTGTTACCAAGCACTGTCACTGCCTGACCCACGACGTATGCTGTGGCATCTGAAGGCACAGTGCCTGAAGTATTAGAGTTTCCGTTATAAGTGAGCGTTGCCGGGTTTGCAATTGCACGCGGACCAGTAGTTGCATATGCACCATTACCCACTGAGTTGATTGCTCGAACTCGGAAGTAATAGCTGGCTCCAGAAGTAAGACCAGTAACCGTGGCAGAGGTGGGAGTGGCGGCGCCAGCGGCAGAGTTAGTCCAACTGGTGTTGTCTGTCGAATAATCAACGCTGTAATTGGTAATTGCAGCACCACCGTTTAGCGAATTGTTAGCCATGTCAGACCATGTGAGTGTCACCTGTCCACCAGTTTGATTCATGACTGTGCCAACCTCAGCCAAAGTTAATGCACGGTTATAAACAACAATATCGTCGAGGGTGCCAATGAAGTTCTCTGAATTATTAGTCGAACCAATTCGGAAATTCATATTTTGCGCATTCAAACCACTCGCCGCTGCGCTAGAAAGCAGCGCACCATCTAGATATATTTTTCGTGTCGACCCATCATAAGTTGCAATTACGTGGTGCCATGTATTGAGCAACGTTTGTCCAGATGGCATAGCCGGGTTCACGTCGTTCCCCCACCAATAGTGGTAAATGGAATTATTGGAGGTTCGCAATGCGTTCGTCTGATTGGTAGTTCCCCAATTTCCCCAACCAAGGATGCCTTGCGTACCTAGAGTTGTATTTCTTATCCACCCGCCAATCGAGTAACTTGAACTTCCGGTCGGCAAATTTAGAACTGAACCACTTAAATATGAGCTCCCGTTAAGGAGTAACCCTCCACCAAACTTTCCACTTGTCGTATAAGCAGGAGAACCTCCAGAGATAAGCGCTGTATTTCCCGCAACGCTATTGACTCCGAGCGTCGACGATCCGTCAAAACTCCAGTATCCAACCAAACCGTTCGTAGTAAGTGTTTCGGTTACGACCGAGCTCACCGTGAGAGATTGAGGCGCGGAGGGGGTAGTTGCTGGCGTCGTAGTAGTGGAGCTTGCAAGATATGCACTTGTACCTGCGATGTTTACAGCGGCGACTCGGAAGTAATAGGGAGTGCCATTAGTCAACCCAGTTACTGTCGCGGCAGCAGTTGTGGAAGTTCCATCCGCAAAAACTGTCCACGTAGAATTGTTTGTTGAATACTCAACAACATAATCTGTGATATTCGCACCGCCAATAGCTGATGGCGCGGTCCACGTTAGTCCAACTTGGGAATTACCCCTCGTGGCAACAAGCGTTGATGGCGCCGTTGGGGCAGCGGCCACTAAGAGCGATGTCGGGTATTGCGTGTACGTGCTTGTGCCCGCAGGATTCTTAGCTGCTATTCGGAAATAACGATAGGAACCAGTCGTAACCCCCATTAGATTAAAAGTTGTGGCTGCTGAACCTGAGCTTGTGGCAGCGCTCCACGTGCTTCCATCAGTTGAATATTGATAAAGGTAATTTGTTACCGCGGATCCGCCATTGAATGCGGGTGCCGACAGATTCGCCTCAACATAGACAGAGGGCGCTTCGTATCGAAGAACAACTATTCCGGAACCGCCATTGCCGCCTTTTGAATCAGTGTTGTAATGCGCCCCACCACCACCACCACCGCCAGTGCTGACGCCTCCATTGCCGCCTGGCGCATGTGCGCGGTTTTGACCGTTAGAACCAGCATTGAGTCCCTGCGTATTTCCCGTTCCGGCACCGGTGCCATATCCACCTCCACCACCACCGCCGCCGGCGCCACCATTTCCAGGTGCTATTGAATGACCAGCTCCACCTCCACCGCCGCCCCAATAGAAATTTGTACCTGTGATTGAGCTTGAAAATCCTGCTCCTCCATCTGCTCGCGAGGTTGAATCTGTTCCTTGTGCACCAGCACCAGCTCCACCTCCAGAGTAATATTGGCCTCCCCCACGACCACCGTTATAGCCGGTTGATCCGGAAAGCACTGAAGTTAAACCACTTGTCGATCCGAGAGTTGATTGGGTTTGGGTCCCGCCACTTTTGGCATTTCCATCGGAGTAGCCAGATGAACCTCCACCGTTACCGCCTGCTAAACCAGCTCCGTAATTAGGTGTGTATCCATAGTATGAAGAGGCACCGGCGCCACCGCCTTTGGCTCGAAGAGTGAGTCCCGTTCCTGTCACTACCGAATCTTGACCATTGCTGCTACCTATTGTGTATTGATGGTTATTGAGATTGCCATTTAAATTCGCGCCAGCCCCGTTTCCGCCACCACCCACCGTTACCGAATAACTACTTGCCTGTGCGGTGAATGTGCCAGCAACCACAGCTCCACCGCCACCTCCACCGCCAATATCAAAACCACCGCCACCTCCACCGCCAACCACTAATACCTGAACATTTGTAACGCCTGCTGGAGGCGCCCACGTTGCTGTGCCTACATTTACGAACTGAACTACGCAATCATTTCCAACCATTGCTGCAGTCACACCAGTGCTCGGAGATGCGTTAGCAGCACATTGCGCACCTTGGCGAACGGTTAGTGAGTTGATTGATGGAGCATCTGGGGGAAGTGAGGGAATCGCTGTTGTGGTCGCAAAGGCTCCTGCACCTAGGGCGTTCACCGCATTGGCGCGGAAGGAATAAGTCGTGCCATTCGTCAGTCCTGAGTAGGTATAACTACGTGCAGTCGAATCAAGTGCGACGGCGGTACTCCAACTACTTCCACCATTACTCGAGCTCTGAACTGTGTAACCCGTTACCGGGCTTGTTGCGGATCCTGCTCCCCAGTTAAGCGTTACTTGTCCATCTGACGGTGTTGCTGAGAAGGGGGCGAGGACATCGGGAACCGTCGAATATGCCTTCACATACAGCTCAAATTTCATTTGGCGGTTCACGCCACTGGAATTCTGACAACAATAAATAAAGTCTCCAGCGCTTGTATTTGATCTATTCAGACCAATGCCACCTTCGACGTCATTCGAATTCTCATCAGCAGTTGGGTAGGCGGCTCCATTAGTATTCTCGTTAAAGCCAAAACCAAAACGAGCTTTGCTGGAGCTTCCGCCAGAATAATTGAAGCCAAAAAAGCGCACATCAGTCTGGGTGGAGAAGACGCCGGACCCTGCGGCGCGATACGGACTCGCATTTGTCGCATCCCGAATGTAAATCTTTTCACCACCGGCAAAAAGCTCGCGCAAAGTTTTTCCTGTGTAATCACCTTGAGTCGGGCGACCTGAATAACTTTGTGTATTTGCCGGAGTAGGCATGGTCTCGTTCCAGGTGAATCCGTAACTTTGACCCGTTATTGCACCGCCAGCTGTCGCATCAGGAAATATCGCAAGGACTTTTGAAGCGGGGGTGCTATTGAAAACCGAAAACTTTGCATCTTCATTGTATGAAGAGTCATTACGTCGAAGGTAGGTGGTGTTTAACGTTGAAGTCGTTGTCCAGTGCGTCGAGTTGTAATTGAAAGTTGCGCCAGTGTTGGCGCCCTTCATGGCGAGCATCCACCCGCCACCATCCATCGCAGAATTCATAATGGAGTAAACCTGAGTGGCGACCCCTCCCACGGTAATCCAGTAGACGCCATCTGTATTTGTTCCCGTAACATCTTTAATGTGTTTTGCACTAGCTCCAGGGCAATCAGCGCTAGAACCAACGACACAATCAACCGCTTGCGCCGTAGCCGCCGACGTTGTTACGGAGACAAGTGCAATTAATGGAGCAACAACTAACCAGCTTGCTATTGATGCGAGAGACTTTTTGGGTAGGCGAAAGCGCGCAGGTGTCGCTAAAAATGCTGACAAACACATAACGATCGGCCTCCACAACCGACCTCAAGTCTAGGTGGCTGAGGCCCCTTAATTAAGCCAGCAGTAGCCCAAAAAGGACACCAAATCCCGAGAGTCTTGACACCCTTGTGGGGGTACCCCAACGAAAGCGCAGGTGGCGCCCAATAGGCCTGAGAGTGCCCGCCCTTAAGGGCGATTAATCGAGGTAATCGCGCAAGACCTGCGAGCGCGATGGGTGGCGTAATTTCGACATCGTTTTCGATTCGATCTGACGAATACGTTCGCGAGTAACTCCATAAACTTTTCCGATCTCATCCAAAGTTTTTGGTTGTCCATCCGTTAAACCAAAACGCATCGCAACAACTCCTGCTTCACGTTCGGACAACGTATCGAGAACGGAATGAAGTTGTTCTTGAAGTAAAGTAAACGAGACTGCATCTGCAGGAACAACTGCTTCAGAATCTTCGATCAAATCGCCGAATTCAGAATCGCCCTCTTCACCAAGTGGGGTGTGAAGCGAGATTGGTTCGCGACCATATTTCTGAACTTCAACGACTTTTTCCGGGGTCATATCGAGCTCTTTTGCCAGCTCCTCAGGCGTCGGTTCGCGCCCTAGATCCTGGAGCATCTGCCGCTGAACACGGGCCAATTTATTGATCACTTCAACCATGTGGACCGGGATACGGATGGTGCGGGCCTGGTCGGCCATGGCGCGGGTAATCGCCTGGCGAATCCACCAGGTTGCATAGGTCGAGAACTTATACCCCTTGGTGTAATCGAACTTTTCCACCGCACGAATAAGTCCAAGATTTCCCTCTTGAATGAGATCAAGGAAGAGCATTCCGCGACCGGTGTACCGCTTTGCTAGCGAGACCACAAGACGTAAATTCGCCTCAAGTAGATGGTTCTTGGCGCGACGCCCATCTTCTGCAATCCAGTCGAGTTCCCGCTTTAACTTCTTCTCAAATTTGGAACCAGCGTTGAGGGTCTCTTCGGCAAAAAGCCCTGCCTCGACCCGTTTTGCAAGCTCAACCTCTTGTTCAGCATTAAGCAGCGGCACCCGACCAATCTGCTTCAAGTAATCCTTGACCGGGTCGGCGGTCGCGCCGGCAGTCACAACGGTCTGAGCAGGCAGATCATCCTCTTCGGAGGCGGTGAGGGTAAATCCGGCACGGTCATCCTCAGGCTCAGCGGGCTTATCTTTCCGCTCGGCGTCGACGATGTTCTCAACGCCCTCAAGGTTGTCGCTGACAAGTTCCTTCTCAAGCGATTCGAGATCCTCTAAATCGACCTCTTCTAACTCGACCTCTTCGCCTTCAACTTGAGCCTTAGCAACCTTGCCACCTGATTTTCCAGCAGCAGGTTTTTCGCTCTTCTCTGGTTTTTTCGGTGAGGACTTTGCTCCAATTTCTTTTTGAAGTTCTGCGGCGAGCGCAGCCTTGCGCGCTTCAATCTCTGCCTTCGTTAAAAAGCGAGGACGTTCTGCTGGCGCTTTCTTTGCTGGAGCTTTCTTTGCTGGAGCTTTCTTTGCTGGAGCTTTCTTTGCTGGAGCTTTCTTTGCTGGTGTTTTTTTAGCTGGAGCTTTCTTTGCGGGAGCCTTCTTCACGGCTTTCTTCACAGCGCTTTTTGCCGCTGGTTTTCCAGCGCTTTTGCCCTTTGCGGCATGGCTTTTAGAAGGCACGTGTATCCTCGCTTGGTGTTGTGAAGAGTTTTCGTTGGGCGCTCCGGCTGCCCGGATTCCCCTATTGTACTCAAGAGTGGCTAGAGCGCGCTAAATATGCGGTTTTGACCCGCCTTACGAGCGCTCCAGCGCCCGCGAAATCGCCCTCCGAATGATCTCCCCCACCGACTCGACCTCAACGAGGAAGCCATCGTGACCAAAGGGTGAGGAGAGGAGATCTGGCGCCTCTGCAGTAGGAGTGAGATCGGAGATCTCCTGTTGCAAACGGGGTGGAAATAATCGATCGGTATCGATTGCTACGACAATCACCGGAACAGTAATCGAAGCAAGCGCTTTTTCTACACCACCGCGATCGCGACCAACATCATGTGAGTTCATCGCTTCAGTGAGGATGATGTACGTGTTCGCATCAAAACGCTTAGCGAGTTTATTTGCCTGATGATCTAGATACGATTCCACGGCATATCGCCCGGTGTCATCTCCTTGCATATCGCGACCAAAGCGCATATCCATCTCGACCTCAGAGCGATAGGTCAGGTGCGCGATTCGACGCGCGATACCCATCCCCTCAACCGGTCCGCGCTCCTGCTCGTAGTAGTCGCCGCCCTTAAAAAATGGGTCTTTTTTGATAGCTCTGATTTGGATGCTGGCGGTGCCAATCTGATCACCCGTGGCAACAGCGGAGGAACCGATGGTGCAGATGGCGCCAACTTTATCGGGATGAGTGATGGCCCATTCGAGTGAACGCATGCCGCCCAACGATGGACCGACTGCGATGAGATATTTTTTAATTCCTAACTTTTCCGTGAAGGCTCTCTCTGCCGCGACCATGTCGCGAATGGTTAACGATGGAAAGCGCGAGCCCCACCGCTTTCCATCTGGAGCAATCGACGAAGGTCCCGTTGATCCTTGACAGCCACCAATCACATTGGGGCAGACGATGAAATATTTATCGGTATCGAAAGGTAATCCAGGACCTACTAACGATGGCCACCATGAGGGCACATCAGACCAACCCGTGAGGGCGTGGTTAATCAAAATACCGTTATTTTTCTCGGTATTTAACGTTCCCCAGGTCTGATAGGCGATGGTGATATCAGGAAGATCTTCACCCGATTCCAGAGTGAGGTCGCCAATTTTTAGGAAGCGACGCTCACCTGGATCGTGATCTTCTAACCATGCCCCGGTGACGGGTAGGTCGGTAGTAATTGCTACTTCCCTGTTGCGGCAAACCCAGTCTCGAGATCCGCCTTAATGTCATTGATATCTTCGATACCAAGACTTAAGCGAACTAGACCAGGTGTGACACCAGCGGTGAGTTGTTCCTCTGGAGTTAATTGTGAGTGGGTGGTGGATGCTGGGTGAATCGCTAGTGAGCGAACATCACCGATGTTGGCAACGTGGCTGAAGAGTTGGAGCGCCTCGATGAACTTCTTGCCGGCATCGATGCCGCCTTTGAGTTCGAAGGAGAGGACCGCACCTGATCCCTTAGGCGAATACTTCTTTGCCAAGCCATGCCATGGCGATGAGGGCAGGCTGGCGTAATTGACCTTCGAGACCGCTGGATGCTTCTCCAGCCAGGTAGCGACGGCGAGCGCATTTTCGACATGGCGTTGGACGCGAAGGCTCAAGGTCTCCAAACCAAGGGCCAATAACCATGCATTAAATGGGCTTACTGCAGCTCCAGTATCACGGAGAAGGGTAAGGCGGATCTTGAAGATGTAGGAGAGGTTGGCGCCAAAGGGCGAACCGACTCCGAGATTCACTGCATAGACAAGGCCGTGATAGCTCGGATCTGGTTCGTTGAAGTTCTTAAAGCGCGCAGGGTGTTGTGCGTAATCGAATTTGCCAGAGTCGATAATCGCACCTACAACCGAGTTGCCATGGCCAGAGAGGAACTTGGTTGCCGAGTGGACGACCACATCTGCGCCATGTTCGATTGGCTTAATTAAGTATGGAGTAGCCACTGTGTTATCGACGATCAGTGGCACACCTGCATCGTGAGCAACCTTCGCAATAGCTGCGATATCGAGAAGGTCATTCTTTGGGTTAGCGATGGTCTCGCCGAAAAAAGCTTTGGTATTGGGGCGAATCGCCTTCTTCCATGATTCGGGATCATCCGGGTTCTCCACGAAGGTTACCTCGATACCGAACTTCGGCAAGGTGTAATGAAAGAGGTTGTAGGTACCGCCGTAGAGCGAAGGTGAGGAGACAACGTGATCTCCCGCTTCGGCGACGTTGGCGACTGCATAGAAGGTCGCTGCCGAACCTGAAGCAAGGAGCAAGGCAGCTACCCCACCTTCAAGCGCAGCAAGGCGTTGCTCTACGGTGTCCTGCGTCGGGTTCATGATGCGGGTGTAGATATTTCCCAACTCTGCTAATCCAAAAAGATTTGCAGCGTGGGTGGTATCGCGGAATTGATAAGCGGTTGTCTGATAGATCGGAAGTGCACGAGCCCCTGTTGTGGGATCAGGAACCTGTCCAGCATGGATCTGTTGCGTATCAAATGACCAGTTAGCTGACATAACGAAATATCCCTTCATAACTTTCTATAAGGGGGTATTACCGAGTTATCGGTGAGATACCCGCGCTTGTCGTTACGACTTTCGTAGCGACCTGGTCTTCACCCGGAGCACCCCACCGCGGTGGAGGGTTGCCGTCCAGTTAGCCGGGGCTTGGAACTGGAACTCATGACCTAAGAGAAAGGTAGGCGAAAGGCTGAAAAAAGTAAAATTTGAGAGCGTTTTTCCTGGCTACCCGAGCAGCTCTGCCTCCAACTTCGGATGGAGTTGATGGCGCATGGTGGTGAAGGCCTCAGGCGGCCACCCTGCGGCGAAGGTCTTCTGCAAAAGGTGTGCAAGTGAGTAGTGCGGATCATCAGTGAGCGCACGTTCCAGTGCACGCTTTGCCCCCTCGATATCTCCACCTTCGTAGCGGACCAGCGCTAACAAGGTTGCTGTTGGCCCTCGATATCCAACAGGAGCAGAATCCAAAAGCGCTCGCCAAAGCTCCCGATGTAATTCGAGATTCTCATCGCCATGAGATCCGATTCCAAAGTCGCGCACTTGAATATCGGTAAGTGCAATCAACGCATCGGCAACAAGGCTCTGATTTTCTAATTCGCGCTTGATAGTGAAATGTGAAATCAGCCGGAGTAGCGCAATCACGCCACGCTTGGAACGGTTACTTGGTTCACAACGTTCAAATTCCACACGTGCGCGATCTAACAGAGCAAGAAGATCTCTCGGTTCTGTCGGTGCAGGAGTAAGTGGCGGCATGACCAACCCCTGAAAGACATGCTCAGCGGCAAACTCACTGGAGGCGATATCAGGCAGCGGTTCACCTGCTGGGTCGCAGCACTCTTGGTTTTTGCAGAGGAAGGAGCGCCACTGCCCTTGATGAATGATAAGAAAATCCTTTACTGGGGCGATTTTTTCGCAGATTCGCTGCAGTTGCTCCCAGATCTGATCGCCCTTTTCTCGGGAGAAATCTGAGGGAAGGTAGGCCAGAACCAATAGTTGATCAATATCCGATTCACGAAGGGGTGCAAGATATGGCTCTGCCCCATCGAGTTCCGGAGCGTGCGGAAGTTCCGCTTGGACTGCTAACGCAACAGCGCCTTCGGAGAGTGCGATAAATACCAGGCACTCCTCGGGCGCAGCGTTGAGTAAGAAAGGAACGGCGGTGATGAGTTCGGTGGGTGTAGAGATGGTTGTCATAAGCGCAGAGCCTGGTCGCTGGCTCCGACGTAAAAATTACTTATCCACCAAATCTTGTGGAGAAGTTATTGGGTGAAGAAAACTCGTGCTCGAAAGAGCTCGGTATCCATGACAAAGGTCGAGGTGATTCCATGAGGGATTAGAGCCCATGGTGAGTGGGGCGTGCGAAAGCGACCTTCCCAATGGCAGCGCATCTGAATCCGGTAACGCCCTGCTCGCGAGTAGATATGCGCACCGCGAAGCGCGTTCCCACCCCAAAACTCGCGCTGCCCATCCCCCCATAGCCATTCGATCCGCGGATGCAGTCGCAATTCGATTGAGGTATCAAGAATCGGCAGCGTTTTCACAAACTCTGAACAACCGTAACTACGAATGAGAAGTGGTTCGTTAATCAACGCTCCATACCGAGGTAAGGTTTCAAATCGCCCCTCAGGAAGTACCTCACGGATCTGATCCGAAAGCGAGGGTCGAGGTGCGCGCTTGATGACTCGGGTACTACTTCTTACGGGTGTAGGAGGCGGGGTGGCGCTCGGAACTTTTCGAATGGTTCGCACGGGATCGCGACGAGCCGTGATGACCAATTCGCCACCTTCACGACGGACCTCTACGCAGGTCTGCGCACAGTCGGCCGCTTGAGCGCTAGGAGCGGAGGTTACATTCGCAATCATTAAAAAAACCGATAATTTTAAGGCTTTTTTCATACTTCGCTCCAGGTATCTCCGCTGCGAAGAAAGCTTCGGAGTTCACTACCTGATCGATTAGGCGGTGCTTCACTTGAAATTCTTAAGGTCCAGAGATTCTCACTACCGCGCTCTACCTGGATTGCAACGATCTCACTCTCAGGATTTTTATTCTCTAAAAGATAATCAATAAGTGTGGGAGGAATTTCTGGAGGAATGAGGTAACTCTCGCGAGTACTCGGGGTTATTGATCTGCCAGTTGGCCCTTGTGCTGCTCCTTGCTCGATCTGCGCGCACCCCACCACGGTGAGGGCTACCAATCCGAAAGCGAGATTCTTGAGAGTGTGGAGAGTGTGGAGAGTGTGGAGCTGGTGGATTTTCAGGATGTTCATCGAGGGGAGAGTAGGTCACTGTGATAACGCCCAAACTCTCATCCTCGAAACTGTGAATATCGCCCCGACGCTGTGGTACCAATGGCCATGGCTACGCGCGATGGTGATGGTTGGGTGGAATGTCCGTGCGGCGGAAAACATTGGGGAAAATTTGGCGCCGCCGGTCTGCTTCTGATTCGCGGCTCACAGCTCTTACTCCAACATCGCGCACCGTGGGTACATAACGGCGACACTTGGGGTATTCCTGGTGGCGCCCGCGACTCCCATGAGAGCTTCACCGAAGCAGCGCTCCGCGAGGCGCACGAGGAGATAGCAATCACTGCTGAAGAGATTGAGATACTCGATGAGCGCGCCGAGGACCATGGAGCTTGGTGTTACCACACCATCATCGCCCGAGCGAAAAGTCACTGTGATCCCATCGCAGCAAATCAAGAATCAATTGAGGTACGCTGGGTAGAACGGGATTTGGTTAATTCGCTGGCGCTACATCCAGCCTTTGGAAAGAACTGGGCAAATCTTCACAATCTCATTCAGACTCTGCCGTAGGCAAAATCTGCCACGCCAATTACTCCTGCATCATTTCCTAATTGCGCCCGCGTGAATTCAGGAATGGTCCGTAAATCAGGAACGACGATGTTCTCCCGCAAACCACGGAGCGCACCGCCCTCCCAGAGTTCGAAGGTGGCGCCAAAGCCACCGCCAATAACGATTACTTCGAGATCGACTACATTTGCCAATCTCCCAGAGATTGCACCGATTGCCCACCCCATCTGATCAAAGAGTGCAGTTGCACTTGGCTGCCCGGCCCGGGCAGCATCGGCCAACTCTTGGGTGCTGGCAAAGCCACTTGCCTTCGCTCGCGCCTCCATCGCTCGACCACTAGCAACCGCCTCGACACATCCCATGAGGCCACACGGACATTTCGCACTCGCTCCCGGCACATTGAGGTGCCCTAATTCAGCTCCCAATCCATGGGCGCCCAAGATGAGTGAGCGATTGAGGATAAGTGCGCCACCAATTCCCGTTCCCACAGCAAGGAGGGCCATATGGCTAAAACTTTTTCCCGCGCCATGGCGAAATTCTCCCCATCCGGCAGCGCTTGCATCATTAGTTAACGAAATCTCTCGATTGATTTGAGGGGCAAGAAGATCACGCAAGGGAAAATTTTCGAAATCAAGATTGCCCGCGAAAGTAATAACACCACGCTCTGAGTCGATGAGCCCAGCGCATGCAATCCCGACGCTCTCGCTCTCGTGCTGCGGATCCAAACTCTTGATTGCCGTGGCTAAATCCTCAATTATCTGCGCGCGTCGAAATGGTTCCTCAATTTTTTTGACGATTTGCCCATTGCGAACCACGGCCGCAGAGATTTTCGTGCCGCCAATATCGACTCCAAGTGCAATTGCCATCGTTACTCGATTCAGACCAATCAGACCGTTTGGGTAACTTTGTTTAAGCCTCGAGGAGTATCAGGATTAAAGCCCCGAGTGATAGCGATGCGCTCAGCGATCTTCTGTCCCGGGATTACTTGGAGGATTGGGAGGAGCTCATCAGATAGCTCTGGCAGCGGAATCTGATGTACCGGAATTCCTGGAGCACTTACGCCACCGATGTTGATGATTGGCGCCCCTGCTTGATGCGCAGCACGTTGCAAATCGTGAAGCCCCGTCAGAAGCGGTGAGGTGTTTGAAAGTCCGAGGGAAATAAGGGGAAATCCTTGGCTAAAAACTACAACTGGTCCATGGCGAAGATCGGCAAAGGAGAGACCTGATGCGTTAATGAGCGCGCACTCCTTCAACTTCAGAGCTATCTCTCGCGCTACCGATTGTCCAAAACCTCTTCCCGAAACCACCAAGGTATGTGCGCTCCCAATTGCGCTCTCGATTTCTCCTAGATGAAGTGGCGCTGCGAGTACTTCGCGTACCAGATCTGGTAATCTGCTCAATTCACTATCAAGAGAACCTGAACTTAGCGATGAGGCCACCCATGCCATCGCGGCCATGGCGCTTGAGAAAGTTTTCGTTGCAGGAACTGCGCGCTCAACACCAGCATGGGTGAGCAGAGTCAGATCTGCTCCTTGAGTGAGTGGACTATTTGCCACATTGGTAAGGGCCACCGTCTTCGCGCCTAGCCGCTTAGCCCATGCTAAAGATTCCACGATCTCCGAAGTAGATCCCGATTGGCTAATGCCGATTACTACATGATGGGAGAGATTAACTTTGGCATCGAATGCTGTGGCAAGTGATGGACTACCACTTGCCGCCAATACGCCAGCTCTTGTCGAAAGTACGTACTGACCATAATCGGCAACATGATCGCTTGTACCGCGGGCCATGAAGAGAACGCTCTGGGCACCGTTAAAAAGCTGTTCTACTTCCAACCTGGAGCGCTCGAGAGCGGCAAGGGTCGCCGAGAGCGCATCTGCCTGTTCATTGATCTCTGAACTCATAATGCTCATCACGTCACCTCCACTCCCCCTACCCAGGTACGAATACTCCCACCTTCAGTGAAGAGCGTCAGGTCTGCCCGAGCGCCCACTGCTATCTCCCCGAGATCGCCTCGCCCAAGCAGGCGCGCTGGGACACGAGTAGCGCTCAGTAGCGCTTGGGTAAGCGGAACACCTGAGGCTACCGCGCGGGCAATCACCTGATCGAGAGTCAATCGTGAGCCGGCGAGCGTGCCATCGCTTCGATATCCACCGCCATCTGCTCTGGCAGTGACTACCTCATCTCCCAATCGGTTGCTCAACGAATCAGTGACTAACGCAATCCGTTCGCTCAGATTCTCGAATGCCCAACGGATCCGATCACCATCGTTATGAATTCCATCTGCAATAAATCCAATCGTCAACTGATCCAATTCGCGCGCTGCTCGAATAATTCCTTGGTCAATATCTTTAGTCATCCCATTAAATAGGTGCGTGATCATATTTAATCCGGCAGCAACTGCATCGACCATCTGCTGAAAATCTGCACCTGAGTGGCCGACGCTTGCGATTGCTCCTGCTTCGCGAATCGATGCAATCGCATCGAGCGCGCCAGCACGCTCAGGAGCGAGAGTGACGATGGCAATTCGATGAGTGTCAAGAAGAGGGAGAAGATTCTCACGGGTGGGTTCGACGAAGAAGCGCGCGTTATGTGCACGTGCAAAATCTTCTGAAAGGAAGGGGCCTTCGATGTGATATCCAAGGTGACGCGCTCGTACTAAACCTGTAAGAGAACTTTCACCGCAATCACTTCCATTGATCGCTGCAACCAATTCACCTATTGGCGCCGAAATCATTGATGGGGTACATGCGGTCACGCCATGGCGAGCAAGTGATGCAAGAGCTTCTTCCATCTGCTCTTTATCTGCATCGAAGAAATTGATATCTGCGATTCCGTTTATCTGACAATCGATAAGTCCAGGAGAGAGCACTCCTTCGACGAGAATGACATCGCCAAATAAAGATGGTGGTGAAGTAGTAACTGAGGTTATGAAGCCGTCGGTTATCTCAATCGAGGCCGAGGTAATCACGCCATCAATCAGCGCGCTCTCGGCCCCTATCGAGAAAGGTTGAGCCATTTGGCTAGGTGTTACTTGTTAGCTGCATCCCGAAGTGGAGCCACAGCCTTCGCAGACGTAGCAAGCCCCGGCTGCACGCATCTTCACTCCGCAGGTCATACACATTGGAGCATCCGCGCTTCGACCCATCATCGCCTCGAGCAACTCAGTGGAGGAACCGATCTGCACCGGTGCAACTGGCGCTGGCGTAATCGCAATATCTTGCGCCTTTGTTGCCTGTGCTACTGGAGCAGCAGGTGGCGTTTCGATCACAACCTCATCCATCGCGGGCGCGGCTTCCGGTGCGCTGTAACTTCCCGCATCAAGGGCGCGAGCGCGCTCTGCTGCAGAGAAGATTCCCAACGCTGCTCGCTCATCGGCAGGGAGGTAATCAAGAGCAAGGCGACGGAAGATGTAATCCATCATCGATTGCGCCATCCGGATATCTGCATCATCAGTCATGCCCGCTGGTTCAAAGCGCAAGTTGGTGAACTTCTGGACGTAGGTCTCGAGCGGTACGCCGTATTGCAATCCGATCGAGACTGCAATCGAGAAGGCATCCATCACACCAGCAAGAGTTGAACCCTGCTTGCCGAGCTTTAAGAAGACTTCACCAAGAGCGCCATCTTCGTAAGCTCCTGCAGTCATGTATCCCTCTGCGCCACCGACGTTAAAGGAGGTGGTTCGTGATGGACGCGACTTAGGAAGACGCTTACGTGTTGCGCGAGCAGGAGCTGCGCTCTCGACAACTGGCTCATCCTTCTTCTTTGCTTTGCCATCGGAGAGCGGTTGTCCAACCTTGCAATTATCGCGATAGACGGCAAGCGCTTTCAGGCCAAGCTTCCATCCTTCGTAGTAGACCTCTTCAACCTCTTCGACAGTTGCTTCCTCTGGAAGGTTGACGGTCTTGGAGATTGCACCAGAGAGGAATGGTTGGCAGGCAGCCATCATCCGCACGTGGCCCATTGGCGCAATCGAACGGGCACCGAGCGCGCAATCGAATACGTCATAGTGCTCTTGCTTGAGCCCTGGAGCATCAATGACATGGCCATTTGCTTGGATGTATTCGACGATTGCTTCGACGGTCTCTTCGGTGTAACCAAGTTTGCGAAGGGCAGCAGGAACTGTCTGGTTGACGATTTGCATCGATCCACCACCGACAAGTTTCTTAAATTTCACGAGCGAGAAATCTGGCTCGATACCAGTGGTATCGCAATCCATCATGAGGCCAATGGTTCCGGTTGGCGCGAGAACGGATGCTTGCGCATTGCGCCAGCCATTCTTCTCACCAATCTTCAAACCTTCATCCCATTGCTTATTTGCCTCGGTCCAGACATCACGATCCAGGGTTGTTACCGAGCGTGCAGCGACAGATGCAGCGGCATGCTTACGCATGACGCGGGTATGTGCTGTTGCGTTGCGGGCATAACCCTCGTAAGCGCCGACAATTCCTGCAATCTCTGCGGAGCGACGATAGGAGGTTCCGGTCATCAATGAGGTGATTGCGCCAGCGAGTGCGCGCCCACCATCGCTGTCGTATGGCAGACCTGATGCCATCAAGAGCGCTCCGATATTGGCAAAACCAATACCGAGCTGGCGGTACTTACGGGTGGTGTCGCCAATTGCCTCGGTGGGGAAATCTGCGAAGCAGATGGAGATATCCATCGCGGTGATAATCATCTCTGTTGCCTTCACGAAGGTCTTGGCATCAAATGATCCATCAGCCTTGAGGAACTTCATCAAGTTGAGCGATGCAAGATTGCACGATGAATTATCAAGAGACATGTACTCCGAGCAGGGGTTGGATGCATTGATTCGACCTGTCTCTGGATTGGTATGCCAATCATTGATGGTGTCGTCGTATTGAATTCCTGGATCAGCACAAGCCCATGCTGCCTCTGCCATCTTGCGGAAGAGTGATCGTGCATTGACATGCTCGATGATTTCACCTGTTGAACGAGCGCGAAGGCCGAATTCTTTTCCTTCTTCGTATGCGCGCATATATTCATCGCTTACACGAACAGAGTTATTTGCATTCTGATACTGGACAGAGATGATGTCTTTTCCACCGAGGTCCATATCGAAACCGGCATCGCGGAGGACGCGAATCTTCTCTTCTTCGCCGACCTTAGTCTCGATGAACTCCTCGATATCTGGGTGGTCGACATCGAGCACGACCATCTTCGCGGCGCGACGAGTGGCGCCACCGGACTTGATCGTTCCTGCTGAGGCATCAGCGCCTCGCATGAACGAGACTGGACCTGATGCGGTGCCACCTGATTTGAGAAGCTCTTTGGAGGAGCGGATGCGGGAGAGGTTAAGACCTGCACCTGAACCGCCCTTGAAAATCATGCCCTCTTCGCGGTACCAGTTAAGGATCGAATCCATGGTGTCATCGACGGAGAGGATGAAGCAGGCACTTACCTGTTGTGGAGCTGCAGTGCCAACGTTAAACCAGACAGGAGAGTTAAAGGAGAAGACCTGGTGCAAGAGCATCCAGGTGAGCTCGTGCTCAAAAATTTCTGCTTCAGCATCAGTAGCGAAATAACCGAATTCTTTTCCGGCCTTGGTGTAGGTGAGTACTACGCGATCAATGACCTGCTTGAGTGACCATTCGCGATTCTCATAACCGACTGCGCCACGGAAGTATTTAGTGGTGACGATGGTTGACGCGTTCACTGACCAGAAGTCAGGGAACTCAACCCCACGTTGTTCGAAGACAACCTCACCAGTCTTCCAATTATTTTGCACGACATCACGTCGCTCCCAGGTCACCTCATCGTATGGATGAACTCCTGCGGTGGTGTAGATACGTTCCACCTTGAGTCCAGCGCCACGCTTGCTCCCGACCCGGTTTACGACTGTCTCTGACATTTCCTTTTCCTCTTTCTCCTCTAGTCTTACTTTTTTAACTCTTCTTATCTCTGATTTAACTCTTACTTAACTCACGATCAGCTTGCGCTCTCTCGCTGGAGTTCTCGATTTCACTTTCACTGTCACTGTCACTGTCATTCTTCTCAAACGGCAATGCGCGAAGAAGTGCAATCTCTCCCTCGAAATCATCTAATGAATTGAAGTTGCGATAGACCGATGCATAACGGAGGTATGCAACTTCGTCGAGCTCTCGCAGCGGTGCGAGAATTGCCATACCCACCTCTTGCGCTTCGATTTCGGCCTGCCCAGTCGCGCGAAGATTCTCTTCCACGCGTTGGGCCAAGAGCGCGAGATCATCATCATTGACCGGGCGTCCTTGACATGCCTTCCGCACACCAGCGATGACCTTTTCGCGGCTGAAGGGCTCAGTTGCTCCGCTTCGCTTGATCACGGAGAGAATCGCCATCTCCTGGGTGGTAAAGCGTTTGCCACAGGTGGCGCACTCGCGGCGACGGCGGATGGAGCTGCCCTCGTCGATTGGGCGCGAGTCGACGACCCTGCTATCGGCCTGGCGGCAATAGGGACAGTTCACTGGCACCCCCTTACAACGTCACAAATGGTTATGAAAACTCGGTACTTACTGGTTAATCACTCAGATAGCTACTCAGATGTCCTCGACGAGAGCCAGAATCGCGCTGCCTTGGGGATAAGGCTGTGGAGGACCTGGGGAGTAGTAGGCACAACCTGTGGATTAACTACACCGGTGTTACTACTACATCTAGTGGGAACAGTAGAGCAATGGTCGAGGGTTCGCAAGGGGAGAATCGGTGTGTCGCAAGATTTTTTTCACTCCGCTAGGAACGGACGGGAATGAGTAACTCTGCTCCGCTCTCAAGCTCCGATGAGGGAAGGTTATTGATCTCAATAATCATGGCAACGATATCGCCGGTGCTCGCTCCAAAATCTGGGGCAACCTGGCGGGCTATCGACCAGAGGCTCTCACCAGGGAGGACTCTGATGCTCTCGTACCCTGTTGTCCCACCCAGAACTACTCCGTTCTCATTACTTCCCAGAGCGGTGTTAGCAGAGATCAGAGAGAGTGCCACCACGAGCCCTGAGGCGCACAGGAGAAGGCGCCCGCGGGTTGTTAAGCGGGTCTGGCCGACGTGGCTGACATGGCTGATATGGCTGACGCTGGCGGCAGGGGAAGTTGCCATCGTAAACTCCTCATTTAGAACGGATGTTCGAAGTTAACTCCATCTAACCCCCTTTGTCAAGAAAATTTCGAACAGGTGTTTGAATATTTCGCCCTTTCCCGTTACCCTTGAGGACATGACCAAGAAAACGGCCTCCCCCATTACCTCCCCCATTACCTCCCCCATTACTGAGCTCCCTGATGGCCCCGCCAATGAGGAAGGGCTCACCCCTCGTCAGATGAAGATTCTGGAGGTAATCCAGAGCGCCCTCGATGCTCAGGGCTATCCCCCAACGATGCGCGAGATTGGGATTGCCGCTGGCCTCGCCTCGCCATCGAGTGTGAAGTACCAACTTGAGGTCCTCGAAGAGAAGGGGTGGATTCGTCGCGATCCCACCCGTGGCCGCGCCCTGGAAATACTCAACTCTGACAATGCCGGAAATGCAAGCGATGCTGATGGGGCTCCCATGGATCAGATGCGCGCGGTGCCACTTGTTGGTCGAATTGCCGCAGGCGGTCCAATTCTCGCCGAGCAATCGATTGAAGAGACCTTCCCACTTCCAGCATCGCTTGTCGGAGAAGGTGAACTCTTCATGCTCAAGGTTGTTGGTGATTCGATGATCGATGCCGCAATTTGCGATGGAGATTATGTAGTGATTCGCGCGCAGAAAACCTGCGAAAAAGGTGAAATCGTCGCGGCAATGATTGATGACGAAGCAACAGTGAAAACCTTCTCTCGTCGAGATGGCAAGATCTGGTTACTTCCTGCCAATCCCAACTTCTCCCCCATCCCTGGCGATAACGCGGAAATTTTGGGGAAAGTGACAGCTGTACTTCGTTCAGTACGTTAATTAATTAAGCGCTAAAACGCTCCAACGCAGAGGCAAGGCGGGCATCCACGAGGGCGCGAACATGGGTGCCATCCACCATATGTTCTTCGGTAAAAATCTCACCACGCTCATGGATCTCGTGAAGTAGATCGCCACGTGTGTAGGGGATGACAGCGCGCACTTCGACATCTGGATGTGGCAGCGATCTTTCTATCGCCGAACGGAGCTCTGTAATTCCAAAACCAGTATGGGCCGAAATTGGGATACTCCCCGGGAATTGTTGAACCAACTCCACGATTCGTTGTGGATCGGAGATATCTACTTTATTGATCACGATAATTTCAGGAATATTCGAAGCGCCGATCTCATCGATGACCTGATGCACTGCTCGAACCTGCTCTAGTGGTTCTGGATGGGAGCCATCAACAAGATGGAGAATCAGATCGGCATTAGATACCTCTTCAAGCGTCGACTTAAAGGCATCAACAAGTTGGTGTGGCAAGTGACTGACAAAACCGACGGTGTCAGTGAGGGTGTAGACGCGACCATCACCTCCCTCCACGCGACGAGTGGTGGGATCGAGGGTGGCAAAGAGCGCATTCTCAACAAGGACACCAGCGCCTGTTAAACGATTAAGGAGAGATGATTTACCGGCATTGGTGTAACCGGCAATTGCAACTGAGGGAATCCGATGGCGAACTCGCTCCTGACGTTTGGTATCGCGAGCAACTTTCATCTCCGCAATCTCTCGCCGCAACTTCGCCATTCGATCGCGAATTCGACGACGGTCAATCTCGATCTTCGTTTCACCAGGGCCGCGTCCACCGATACCTACTCCCCCAGCTCCGCCAGCGCCTGCACGACCACCAACCTGGCGCGAAAGCGATTCACCCCAACCACGAAGACGCGGTAAGAGATATGAGATCTGTGCAAGTTCAACTTGTGCTTTACCTTCACGGCTTTTTGCATGTTGAGCAAAAATATCGAGAATGAGAGCCGTTCTATCGACCACTTTTACCTTCACACGATCTTCTAACTGTCTAAGTTGGCCTGGTGATAATTCACCATCGCAAATCACCGTGTCTGCTTTTGTTGCTGAGACAATTCCTTTTAATTCACTCACCTTGCCTGAGCCAATAAACGTTGCCGGATCGGGTTTATCCCTCCTCTGAATGATTCCCTCTAGGACTTGTGAACCTGCCGTCTCTGCTAACGCTGCTAATTCTTTTAGAGAATTCTCGGCATGCTCAGCAGTTCCTTCGGTCCACACTCCCACGAGCACCACTCGTTCTAAGCGAAGTGAGCGGTATTCAGCTTCGGAGATATCTTCAAGTTCAGTAGAGATGCCCGCTACACGTTTAAGCGCTTTTCGTTCCGAAAGTTCGTCGCTCAACCTCCAGCATCGAAATCAATTCGCGCCTGTTCATTCTCCTGCAACAAACGTTGATAGAGCTTTTCAGAACTCAAAGGGTAACCTCATGCTCCCTAAGTAGAACCGCAGGACCAGTGAGTACGGCATTTGAATGACCATCGATTTCCACTGTGAGAGCGCCTCCTGGAACATGAACCGTCCATCGCGCCGGCACTCTCTTTCCGCGGTGGAGAGTTGTAGCAAGGGCAACTGCACAGACTCCGGTGCCGCAGGAACGAGTCTCCCCCGAACCGCGCTCGTGCACGCGCATCCTTACCTCGCTCTCATTGAGAATCTCGACGAACTCGACATTCGTCCCTTCAGCAAATGCATCCTCTGGCAAAATCACCGGAGCATTAGCAAGTGATCCCACTTGATCGAGCGATTGAACAAATGCGACAGCATGCGGATTGCCCACCTCGATATGAAGGGCCTGCCACTCATGTCCGTTCTGAATGATGGTTACCTCATTGGGGATCGCTTCGACCTTCCCCATGTTCACGGAGATCTCGCCTCTTTCGGGAACGGCTAAGAACTTCTTTCCCGTGCGAGTATCAATCGGGAAAAGCCCCGGAGCTAAAAGCTTATGGTCGACTAAATATCGCGCCATCACCCGAATGCCATTGCCACACATCTCTGCCAATGACCCATCGCTGTTGCGATAATCCATAAACCAGATCTCATTTTTGCGAACCATGCGAATCAAACCATCGGCGCCAATTCCAGAGCTTCTATTACATAAGCGGGCAATTGTCTCTGGCGCTATGTGAATCTGGTCAGCCTCATCGAGAAGGAGGAGAAAATCATTCTCCGTGCCATGCCCATAGGTAAGAGTCGCGGTTCTCATTAACTCCAGATAGTACGGGCTGAGCAAGGCTCAGCGCTTGGCGATAGCTCCAGTTGCCGCGCTCTTGTAGGCGAGCTCAAGCGCATCGACAGTTATTGCGCCTAGCTCTCCGGGGGCCATATTTGCCTCTTTCTTTCCCAGGGCAACATCGACCAGTCCATTGGCTGGCCCAAAGAAGATGTAGTGGCCAGCGTCAGGTGCCACATTTGGTTGATAGATGGTGCCATCGTTGTAATAGATGTAAACGTAGGAGCGATTGAGATCAATCAAAAATTGTCCTTCACTACCAACGGCATGGACGACAACTTCGTGAATATTCTTATTTGCTCCCAGATGTGCCGAAGCTCCAGACATGGTGCCAATCGCACCCTCCTCGAACTTATAAATCACTGCGTCGTGGAGATCCACCGGAGCATTGAGCGGGGCGGCCATAAATGCCATCGCCTCTTTTACACGCGCTGGATAGAGACGGAAGGCAAGACCGAGGGCGTGGGTTAATTGCGCTTGACCGTAGCCACCACCGGAAACTTTGGGGTCGGTCCACGTGCTCTGCTCGGGAATCTGTTCGGGAGATGCATCGGGATAGGCGCCGGTATTGCTGAGCAATTCTCGAGTCTGTGATGCCATTTGAATCGACATCGACTCGAGTTTGCCAATACCGCGCTTTTGGAGTTGTAGATACATATCTTGAATCATCTTTTGATAATTCCAACCAAAACTTAAAAGAAGTTCACGATCGGCCTTCTTCGCAGTGTCAACAAGATCCCACGCATCAGCGCTGGTAATGGTCATGGGTTTCTCGCAGAGCACATGTGCCCCTGAAAGCAAGGCAGCCTTGGAGTGCTCATGATGCAGCCCAGAGGGTGAAGAGACCACGATGATATCTAGGTCTTGCTTGATGACATCGTGATAATCCTCGGTGGCAACCTTCGCGCCATATTGATTGGCGAGTTTCTTCAATAAATCATCGCCCTTGCGACAGATGGCAACAATCTCTACTTCATCTCGTTTTGAGATTGCTGGGAGGTGGGCCATCGTTGCCCAGGAACCTGCTCCGATAAATCCTGCTCGTAACTTCGCCATGATCATTCATCCAATCTATTGATTAGTCCTACTTATTAATCGTGGTGCCACATCTCGCGGTATGTAAGGAGGTTACCGTTTCGATCGGTGATATTGCGAATGATGTCCTTGAACGATTCTTGCCAACGCGCGTTAACTTCAGTGGCGCCCATTTTCTTCGCAGCAGTCGCCACATCGGGAACTGCCTCGCAATAGCCAACCACCGTGGTGCCATTACGGAAGAGCGTGTAGTTGGTCCACCCGCTATCGGTAAGTGCCTGCTTCATATCTGGCCACAACTCGTCGTGGCGCTTGTCGTACTCAGCTTCCTTACCCTCAAAGAGGTAAATGAAAAAAAGCAAACGCTCCATAGTGAACCGAATCCCTTCTACCTACTTATCTGACTTAGCCGTCACCTTCGTTTAGCTGCCAGTCGCTCACGGGTAGCATCAAATGAAACCGCCAAGATCAACATCAGACCCTGTGCAACTCGCTGCCAGAACGTTGGCACGTCGAGAAGGATAAGGCCGTTATTCAAGACTCCGATAGTGGTTAAGCCGATAATTGTTCCCCACATCGTTCCTCGGCCACCCGCCAGGCTCGCTCCGCCAAGAACGATTGCTGTGATGACTTCGAGCTCCAGACCTCGCGCAGCATTTGGGTCGCCAGCAGAGAGCTGAGAACAGAGGATTGCACCGGCTAACGCTGATGAGAGTCCGGAGAGTACGAAGGTCACAAAGACGATGCGATTGCTTCGAATACCGACGACACGAGCCGCGTTGGGATTTGAACCGATCGCATAGAGCGAGCGACCAAAACGTGTGCGACGTAAGGTGATAATTCCAGCAACGGCAATCACGAAGAAGATGATGATTGGTAATGGGATGCCTGCAGGTTGTGCAGTTCCAAGCCATTCAAAGTTCTTCATCATCAATGTTTGGCCATTGCCGATAAGCAGCGCCACACCGTAAAGCGTCGCCATAGTTCCTAATGTTGTAATAAGCGAGTTGACACCAATGACGGTGACAAAGAATCCATTGATGATTCCAATGGCAAGTCCATATACGAGGACAGCGGTCAATCCGGCTGAGATGCCATAGCTATTGACAACATTTCCAAGAATCATTCCTGAAACTGCAGCTGAAGAACCTACTGAGAGATCCACGTGTCCGGCGATCATTAACATGGTTCCCGGGATACAGACCACGCCAGTGACAGCCAAGGCAACGAAAATGTTCTTGAAGTTATCAATATCTAAAAAGTATTCACTGGTAACGGTGAAGAAAACCGTAAGAAGAATTAGGAAGCCAAGGAGCGGTGCGACATCTGGCATCCGCCGGCGCACTTTACCCTCTGACTCAGTGACATCACTCTTGCTTTTGCTCATGAGGTACTTTGCTCCTAACTCGCTGCTGCAATTAACGTACTGGCCTCAACGGAATTTCCGGTGAGTTCTGAAACAACTTCTCCGCGAGACATAACCAATGCTCGATCGGCTAAAAGAACGACCTCTTCATAGTCTGAGGTAGCCACGATTACTGCCATACCGCTCTCTCTGGCTTGCTTACGAATAATTTCGTAGATATCGCGACGGGCGCCCACATCAACGCCTCGGGTTGGCTCGACAAGCAACAGGATGTTGACGCCAGCCTCAAACCAACGTGCAAGGAGGACTTTTTGTTGGTTGCCGCCTGAGAGGGTAGAAATGGTTTGGGTGGAACCGCGCGAGACAATACGCAGCGCCTCTGCCCACTTAGTAAATGCCTGATGCTCGAGCGCTCTATTGACGAAGCCAAATTTGCTCATGCGCTTCCATGAGCGAACTGCCAAATTCTCTGCGACCGAACGAACGGGAAAGGAACCTAGGCGTTGACGATCAGCAGGAAGGTAGCCAATACCTTGATCTGCCGAGTGTGCCGGCCCTTTTGTCTTGTACTCCTTACCAAAGATCTCGACTTTTCCGGCAGTGATTGGTCGAAGACCAAAGAGCGATTCACAAATCGCTGATGTTCCAGAGCCGATCTTTCCAAAGAGGGCAAGCACCTCACCTTTTTCAACGGTGAAACTTACATTTTGAAATTCAGCAAAACTTGTTAAGCCGGTTACCTTTACTGCTGCACCAGCAGTCTGCGCCGTTTCGGGGCGAATATTCTTCTCTGAAGCATGACCCAACATTGCCGCGACTAAATCCTCTCGAGATGTCTTTTTTACATCAACGGTAAGAACCGATGATCCGTCACGGAGAACTTGAACTCGATCTGCAACGCGTTCCACTTCATCGAGACGGTGCGTTATGTAAATCATTCCGACGCCCTCTTCGCGAAGTTGGTTCATCACGGAGAAGAGGCGTTCCACCTCTACATTTGAGAGCGCCGCTGTTGGCTCATCTAGAACTAAAACTGTTGTATCTTGTGTGAGAGCGCGCGCGATTTCTAGCAGCTGTCGCTCACCAACACGAAGTTGTCCTGCAATTGCATCGACTGGAATATTTACCTCGAGTCGATCAAGCACTGCTTCTGCTTTCTCGGCCATCTCGTTCCACGAGACAAATGGGCCAGAGTGTGGCCATTGCCCAAGAAAAATATTTTCGGCCACTGTGAGGGCTGGAGCATCGTTGAGCTCCTGAAAAATCATTCGGACGCCAAGTTGGCGAGCCTGATAAACATCAAGCTTCGCCAACTTGGTTCCTTGAATATCTATCGAGCCGCTAGTGGGTTCGATGTCACCTGCGAGAATCTTCACGAGAGTGGATTTACCTGCGCCATTTTCGCCAAGAAGTGCGAGCACTTCTCCTGCGCCTAGGGTGAGGTCGACTCCGTGAAGGACTTCCACTCCACTGAAGGATTTGTGGATGCCCTGTAACGATACGAGTTCGCTACTCATTCTCTGCACGCTCCATTTCACTCATCTAACGGTAGAACTACGAAAGTTCTCTCACAACTAATTACTTAGCAGGAGATCTTTCCGAAGTACTTCTCGATGTTAGCTCCGTTGATGGCAACGTGCTTGACCTTGAGCTGGAAAGGAACTCTCTTGCCCTTGATGAGGTCGATGAGATATGGAACGACAATCTCGCCATAACGCTCTGGGAAGTATGCAGTTGCGCCGATCCAGTTTGGATTGGTCTTGATATCGCACCAAACGGACTTCTCAGCGCCTTGGCTTCCAGCGAAGATGTCCTTCTCGCGGCCAACTTGCTTGGCTGCGGAGAATGCACCCTGGATGCCTTGGTCGTTGATTGCAACAACGATGATCTTCTTAGCGTTGGGAAGAGTAGTAAGAGCAGCTGGCATGACTTCCAGAGCCTTGTCCAAACGTCCTGCATCGTACTTCTTCAACTTGTCCGCTGGAATTGCACCGCAAACACTGGCGAAGCCAGAGCGGTATCCACCCATACGAAGTTCGTTAGCAATACCTACGCCGTAATCTTCAAGTGAGATGAAGGCATCGTATTCGCAGTTGAAGTTCTTCTTGAAATAGTTACCGAGCGCCTTTCCAGTGGTTGCACCGGCGTTAGCGTTATCGGCTCCCATGAATGCTGACTGGCATGGATCCTGCTCGATATCAATTGCGATAACTGGAACTTGTGGTCCAGCTTTGCAAATTGCAGGAGCTGCATCAGCGACCGCATTGAAGCTTGCGTAGCCTTTAACCTTCTTTAATTTGAAGGTCTTAGCGCATGCAAGTGCGAGGTCAGCCTTGAGCTTGCCATCGCAGAAAATCAACTTGGCGCCGGCCTTCTTTGCCTCACGTGCAATGGAATCGTGAACATCTTTACCGAATCCAATTGCATCATCGAGACCGATGAGACCGATGGTTATACCTTTACCACTGTTCTTTACTGCCTTGCGGAAATCAACGCCGCCTGCGGTTGCAGGAACGGTTTGAAGTGCAAAGAGTGAAACGATTGCGGCAACAGCAGCAAGAACGCGAACGCTCTTTGATCCTGTTCTTTTCACGTAATTACCCCTTTTCATTACAACCGGCAACGTTTCCGAAAATCTCGGATTAGCGCCGGGTTGGTTGGTGCAACCCAACCGCACCTGCAATTAGGGGGTCAAGGAGCGAAGGGGTATCTGTCGGTATCTTTATAAATTCGTTACTTACGAATTTCCAGAAATAGCAAGGAGGCTTTCCAGAAGGGCGGGGCGCGTGCCTTCGAGCCAGGTGATCCGTGGCTCCTTGGTGAACCAGGTTCCCTGCCTCCTGGCATATTGGCGGGTACTCACGATGGTCTCCTCAAGGGCGCTCTCCATGGAGATTTGGCCATCGCGTGCGGCGATCACTTGGGCGTAACCAATCGCTGCTCGAGCGGTCCGCCCCTGACGAAGTCCATGCGCTTCAAGCTCTTCGACTTCACGGAGGAAACCTTCCTCCCACATCGTATGCACTCGAGCGTGGATCCTCTCGTTGAGTACTTCGCGCTCAGCTCGAATCGCAAAGTGGAGCGCCTGCGGGTAGTAGCTCCGTTCATCTCGAGGAAGCGATGCGGCATAAGGCTCACCGGTAAGTTCGATCACCTCTAATGCACGAATCACTCGACGAAGATTCTGTTCGGGTATCAGCGCTGCTGCCTCTGGATCAAGAGTGGTTAATCGTTGATGCATCGCATGTGCACCGAGAGATTCTGATTCTGCGAACAGGCGTTCGCGCACCTCTGGATCTCGGTCTGGAAAATTCAATTCATCCACAAGAGCTTTTATGTACAGTCCAGTTCCACCAACCACTACGACTGGAATGTCCTTCGCTAACAATTGATCAATTATTTCTCTTGCTTGTCGTTGAAAATTAGCAACGGAACTCTCCTCGGTGATATCGAGGGTATCGAGCATGTGATGGACGATTCCTCGTCGCTCATTGATCGGCACCTTTGCGGTGCCAATATCCATACCCTTATAGAGTTGCATCGAATCAGCATTGACAATTTCGGCGCCTAAACGTTCTGCGACATCCAAGGCTAGAGCGCTCTTGCCACTTGCCGTAGCACCACCGATGATGATGAGGGTCATCGAGTCTGTTCAGGGTTTGAAAAAGTTGGCATGCCGAGTGAGATCGCTTGCGTACGAACCTCTGCTGCATAACTACCAGCAGTTTTTTCGATGGATATCGGTAGACCAGAGGCGATGAGATGATGAGGGGCCGCTTCTGTGATCACGGTACGGACTAAATCACCCGGCTGCGGTTTCTTATCAGGCTCATAATTGAGGTGCACTAAATGAAAATCCTCGGAACGTCCGGCAACCCGACCTCTTTCGGCATCTCGTCGGCCAACATGATCACCTATTAGTACTTCCACTTCACTGCCAATGAGTTTCTGGCTCTCATCAAAAGAAATCTTCTCTTGAAATTGATGAAGAAAGGTGTACCGCGAACCAATCACTTCAGGGTCGACCTGATCGGGCATCGTTGCCGCTGGAGTTCCCGGACGCTTGGAGTATTGGAAGGTATATGCGGCAGTAAAGCGCGCTTGCGCCATCACATCGAGCGTGGCTTGGAAATCCTCATCGCTCTCCCCCGGAAATCCCACAATGATGTCGGTTGTGATTGCAGCATGGGGAATCATCGCGCGCACTCGTTCGACGATTCCCAGGTATCGCTCGGCACGGTAGGAGCGTCGCATTGCTTGCAAGATGCGATTAGATCCAGATTGAAGCGGCATATGTAGATGGGGCATCACATTGGGAGTCTGCGCCATCGCCTCGATGACATCATCTGTGAAATCCCGCGGATGTGGACTCATAAATCGAACTCGACGCAATCCTTCAATCTCTCCGCATGAACGAAGTAGTTTCGCGAAGGCTTGTCGATCACCAAAATCAACGCCATAAGCGTTGACGTTTTGACCCAAGAGAGTCACTTCGATGACACCCTGTGCCACAAGTGATCGGATTTCCTCGAGAATCTCTGTTGTGGGCCGATCTTTTTCGACTCCGCGCAGCGTGGGCACGATACAAAAAGTGCAGGTGTTATTACATCCGACCGAGATAGAGACCCAGGCCGAGAAAGCAGAGTCGCGCCGGACTGGCAGTGTGGAAGGAAAATGCTCCAGTGATTCTTTGATCTCAACTTGAGCCTCTTTTTCAATCTGAGCGCGCTTAAGCAAGATGGGAAGCGCACCTACATTGTGCGTTCCATATACAACATCGACCCAAGGTGCGCGCTTGATAATCTCGCCTCTATCTTTTTGGGCAAGGCATCCGCCTACGGCAATCTGAAAGTCGGGCCGTTGCTCTTTGGTGTAGATGTATTTAGTGAGAGAACCGTAAAGTTTTTGGTCAGCATTTTCGCGAACGGCACAGGTATTAAAGACGACAAGGTCGGGTTCGCTCCCAGCAGGAACTGGCAAATATCCTTGCGCCTCGAGTAGTCCGCCAATCCGTTCGGAGTCGTGCACATTCATCTGACACCCATGGGTCTCCACCAGATAGGTGCGTTGACCCGTTGCGATGCTCGCCATAGGAAAAGGGTAATGGCCACGCTCTTTCAGCGAAGAACGCTCTTGTGCCACTATTGGAAGATGAAAATGCGGAGCGCGCTCACCTCACTCTTCCTTCTCGTTAGCCTCTGCGTTGCCCCCGTATTCACCGCAACAGCGGCAGTCTGTCCACCGCCACCTACTCCACCACCTGCCGGCTGCACACCGCCTACCCCTGGCCCTGGTGCTCCAGGTGCTCCAGGTGCTCCCGGAATGCAACCCGGTCCAATGCCGGCGATGGGGGGCTCCGGATTTATCTCAAAGTTTCCCAAGAGTCGTTCAGTTGATCGCTTCTCGGATTCAAGTCCACAAATTCAAAATCCCGCGCTCGGCTCGCCTAACCCAAGTCAGGTCAACTATGTAGGAGTCGGCTGGGATTCATCACTTCGTCTTCAAGCTATTCCTTACATCAAAGCTGAAAAGAACCTCGGGGGTGGCGTTCGTGAAGAAGCTCTCTGCGCAAATCCCACCGATGCAACGTGCAGCCCAATGCAGGGTTGGTCAACTCTGTACGTCAGTGGTGGAGTCGGTAATTGTGCAGCCACAACTAATGGAGTCTGTGTCGAATCAATTACCTTAATCAAGTCCGATAAGAGTGAGATTCTCGCCAAGCCCATTCAAAAATTCCCCAAAGAGCAGAAAGAATTCCCGGGAACAATCGATAATTCTGGTCGTGGTTTTGCACCGGGATTAGCAAGTTGGATTTGGAGAATTGAAGGTGACGGCGGCGGCGCAGAAAATGATTATCTTGCCGGCGGAGTAGTGATTTCAACAGCTCGTCCAGTTGGCCAAACTTGGGGCACGCCAGAGTTAGTCCAATTCTTCTTTGAACTCACTCCAATATTCCGCGAGAGTTCAGCATTAATAAAGCAGCCCGGAATGAAAATGCAAAAGAATCCGGTCAATGGCGCATCAGAAACCATGCCGGAGAATTCTGAGAGTGGATGTCTTGCTAATGACACAGGCGTGTGCGTGCATCGCCGTACTTTTCCCGCAGATGCTCGCTACAAAGTTGTGCTGCAAATTCCTCGAAATATCACCGGATGGCTTAATGGCCGTTTAACCGCTCCTGCAGTTACTTCTACCCCTATTAATGGTGCTTTCGATCGAATTACAATTGAGGCCGGTGCCTCTGAGAATATTTTTGCAGGAAAGTGGTTAAAGAAATCTGAACTTCCGCAGTTAAAATTCCCGACTGAACAATCTGGTCGCCCTTACGAGCAAATATTTTCAGGTAAGGGGGGAATGATGGTCGAAGATCCTGGTCGAGATGGCGCACTTGATGCGTACAACGTGTGGGCGCCATACATCGGTGATTATGCATTTGCCATCAATCAGACGTGGACGGTGAGCAATGCATTGGTTTCCAACCCCGAGGAACGTCGCTGTCCAAGTCGAGGTGTGGTGGGAGTTGTTGCGACTAATGCCAGCGCGTATTCCGCGACTGCGCCGGTCTATAACAAGGAGACCGGGACCCTGGATTATCGCGTTGCCGCTCCTCATTACGGGCCCTACATCGATGGAAAGAGCGAAGCGAAGAATCTAGGAACATATGGCCTTTCCATGGCTGCCTCCGTAGTCAAATGTCTCTATGGAATGGAGAAGTTGCCGACATCTGCCTCAATCTCGATTACCTCAAGCGATGGAAAAGAGAATGTTTCGACAGTGGAATTAAAAACGTCAGGTGATTGGGTCTATCTTGACGCGAAGAATTTCACCTTCTCCGCGCCCACTCTAAAAATCAAACTTAATCAAACGAATCAGAGTTCAGCAGCTGCGCCAGCAACGCCAACAGAAAACAGCGCAACTTCCTCAAGCCAAGTTGCCGCACCCAAAAAGGCCGCAGCGCCACGAATCACTATTTCATGTGTAAAGGGAAAGCTAACAAAGAAGGTCTCTGGCACCGCGCCTAGGTGTCCAGCAGGATTTAAGAAGCGATAGCCAACTCAAGGCGAATCGCCTCACTGATGATGTTTGAGGAATACCCTTTGCGAGCGAGCAAAGAATGAAGTCGACGGTATTGAACTTCGCTATCGAAACAGTTCAGGCTCCGCAATTTCTTGGCAACGAGATTCCGTGCCGCAATGATCTCATCGTCACGAGAAATCTCACCGAGCACCTCGTCAATCACTTCAGGAGCAATTGATTTCTTCCGAAGTTCTTGCGCGAGCACTCGACGTGATAGCCCTTTGCTCCGATGGCGCAACCGAGACCACTCCTGCGCAAATGCGTGATCATCAACTAACTTTTGGGTAACCAATCGATCAATTAGGCGCTCGGCAACATCCTCAGGGGTTCCGCGCTTTGCCAAAATTTCTGCAAGCTCTCCCCTACTCCGAGCGCGACGTGAGAGCGCATCAACAGCGATCTTTGTCGCGACCGAGTAAGGGTCAGGCTCGTAATCCATAGGTAACGAGGATTAGAAGTCGATATCTGCGTTTGAAACAGCCTCTTCAACCGCTGCCGCAAGAGCAGGATCAATCTGACCGATCGTGAATTGAGCGCGAATCTTCTTCTCAATCTCATCGGCTAGGTCAGGATTGTCGCGAAGGAAGGCGCGAGCATTCTCTTTACCTTGTCCGAGTTGATCGCCTTCGTAGGTAATCCAAGCGCCGCCCTTCTTGACGATTCCGGTTTCTACAC
>Ga0194126_10000951_pt1 | contig 49164 bp, 48 predicted proteins | sample TA2KigC150mmetaG_FD_148641 | JGI IMG/M metagenome (GOLD analysis project Ga0194126, IMG submission 148641) | Freshwater microbial communities from Lake Tanganyika, Tanzania - TA2015035 Kigoma Deep Cast 150m | ecosystem: Environmental > Aquatic > Freshwater > Lake | place: Tanzania: Lake... | reverse complement strand
GGACTCGATTGGCTAAAGTACGCATTGAAGCATTCGCTAGACTTTCAACCCGTCTTCCTTTTTAGCCTGCCAGAGGTACCAACTCATGTACGGTAGAGAACCCCAGAAGAAAAACAGCCCACGAGAAACCCCGTGGGCTGTTTTGTAGTTGCGATATGACTTACTTGACCATTGGAAGTTCAGCGGCGACCCAGCCGTTCATTCCACCAGCAAGATTGTGGATGTTGGTGTATCCCAAGAATTGCAGATACATCATGGTAATCGCGCCACGATGACCGGATTTGCACACGGTGACAATGGGCGCCGCTTTATCGGCAGGCAGTGACGCCAGGTTGGCGGGCAGATCGTTTACAAAGACAAGGGTCGTGCCTTCGATGTAACCATCGGTGGTCTTTTCTTCTTCGGTGCGAAGATCGAGCATAAAGGGAAGTGTAGCGCTGGCGATTTCAGTATTTAGATCCACCGGTTTGATCGCGCCAAAGCCCTCGGGCAGATTGTTCAGGTAGGCGTCCAGGGCGGCTAGACGGGTGGCATCCACCTCGGGAGCGGTACCAGCTACGGGGGTGGCAGGAGCGCCAGCCTCGACCGCGAACTGGGACTTGGTCCAACCATTCATCCCGCCAGCCAGGTTGATCACATCCGCGTAACCGAGCATCCGCAGGGCGGCCACAGCCAGCGCGCCGCGGTGACCGGATGCGCAATAGACGACGATCTTCTGATCCTGGGCGGGGAGTTTGTCCAGGTTTTTGAGCAGGTCGCGAATGGGGAGATTGATCGCGCCCGCGATAAAGCCGTTATCAGCGATTTCGGAGGCTTCGCGCAAATCCACGATGAAGGGCGGTTTCTCGACAAGCAGGCTGTTGAGCGCATCGGCTTTGATAGTGTAGAAGCCCTGATCGGCGGGCAGGGTGGAAACGAACTCAGCCCACACGACGGGCCAGTTTACCCATCCGACCACTGGCATGTTGGCATTCTTCCAGGCATTCAGTCCGCCGGCCAGGTTGGTGACGTTGGCATAGCCCAGCAGGCGCAACCCCATCACAACCACAGAGCCGCGATGACCAGAGACGCAATGCACAACAATCGGCGCATCCTTGGCGGGAAGTTTATCGAGGCTGGAGAAGATCTCCTGCATCGGCACGTTGACCGCGCCTTCGATGTAACCATCTTTTGCAAATTCTTCAGCAGTGCGGATGTCAATAATAGTGGGTGGGGTTGAGCTGGTCAATGCTTCGCCCAATGCATCGGATTTGACTGCATGGAAATCTTCGGGCAAATCGGCCAGGAAACTGTTGAGGACATCGAACAGTGCCTGGTCAGCAATGACGGGTGTGCTGATGGATGCGGCTGCTTCTGGCGCGGCGCCTGTGATGACGGGCAGGTTGGCTTTCTTCCAGCCGCCCAGTCCGCCCGCGAGATTGCGGACGTTGGTGTATCCCAGCAATTTGAGGCTTGCAAAGACCATGCCGGCGCGATGACCGGACGCGCAATAGACGACAATCGGTTCATCGAGTCCGGGCAGTTTATCGAGGTTGGCGAGGACTTCGCGCACCGGGATATTGACCGCGCCTTCGATGTAACCGTCGGTTTCCAATTCAGCGGTCTCGCGGACATCGAGAATGAAGGGCGCTTTGTCAACAAGTTCTTCGCTCAACGCGGCGGGCTTGACTGTTCCATAACCTGCATCGGCGGGCAGTTCTGAAACGAGCGTTGCGAAGAGGGCTTGAAAATCGGGCCCAGTTTCGACAACGGGGGCTTCCGTTACAACTGCGACAGGAGCTTCGGTCACTTCCACGACGGGTTCAGCGGCGGGCGCGCAGGCGCTCAGGATCATGCTGAACACAATGATCAGCGCAAACAACACTTGCATTTTCTTAGACATGGTGATTCTCCTTGAATATTTTTCTATCAAGCTACTGTTGTAACTTGTGGCAACCGGAACAATTTTCGTCTTTGTAGACTGCATGGTCTTCTGGACTCACAGACGCATTGCGAATGCCTTCGGTATGACAAGCCAGGCACGAGTTAGAGATAAGTTCCACGTGGCTGGCGGGCATGACAGGCGCATTGAGCATTTGTTCAAGCGTGACCATCGGCGGCAGAGTTTCGACGATCACGGAGAGATTGGCTTCCAACTCTTCGGGTTTTACTTTGTCCGCAGTCAGGAAGATGCTTGCATCTCCACCGTGGCACGCTTCGCAGGATGCGTTCTGTGGTGTATTCTTTTGAATATTATGCGGCGTGGAATAGCTCCAGGTGGGCAGCGCATTGAAATTAGGCAAAAGATTCTCGCCATAGAAATCATAAGCATCTGCCGCGGCAGGGACATGACGCACAGGCACATATGCGTAAGGCCGTTCTTCACTCTGGATTGGATTGCGGCCAATCAGGAAAGTCTGATACGTTGCTTCAGTCTCGAAGAATGGATTTCCGCTCGTGTCGCTTATCGCCACATGACAGCCATCACAACTTGTGTAGGTGATCGAGTGACATACCTGGCAAGATAATTTTTCGCCATGCACCTGGTGCATCGGGTTATCGTCGCCGCCGGGAACAGCCCCTGCGTGGCAGTCCACACACTTCGGGGATTCCATGCCTGCATAGCGATTTGCCTTCGCAGTGATTTCATCTGTGCCCGTGCCGTGCAGATCCGTCCCTTCGTGGCACTTCACGCAGTTCATGCGCGCCTCGCGAAAATGCACATCGCCTGCAATCCCTTCGTTCTTGCCGAGGAACTCATTGCCCACGCGACTGCCGTGACAAGCCGTGCATGAACGCGTCATCGGCGGGGTAGTCTCAAAAACGTGACCTGTGAAGAATCCGCCGCCCACGTTCTTTGGCTGGCTCACGTGACATTCACCGCAGGTGGTGTGACAGGTCGCGCAATGATTGCCGAACATCTCTTCGAGCGCGGGATGATTCTCAGGCGCTTCGCCGCCGCGCGCATCCAATGCAGTCCAATATCCCTGCTGGGTGGAGTGAAGCGCGAACGGATACGTGGCGGCCTGCTCGGAATGACACTCGCCGCCGCAATATTTTTCTGGTTGCGAGCTTGGACTGGCGATCAACCCCTCGTGCGCGATCTCTTTGTCCGCCGATTGTGCGCCGTCGTGGCAATCCACGCAGGCGATTTGCCCGTGATCGGTCGGCAGGAACTTCTCGTTATCAACCAACACTTTCTGCCAGGGCTCCAACGGAGCCACATCGCCCCCTCAGCCAACGCCTTTGGATTCCTTTTCCGCCACCACGACAGGCATGGCCGTATCGATCAAGCGCTGCTTGTCGGTATGACAGTTCAAGCATTCGTTGCTGACAGGCACGGCAGAAGCCGCTGCTACCGCGATGGCCTCCACATCGGGATCATCCATCCCGACGGCTGTCTCGGCAGGGGATTTGGATGTACACGCTGTAAGCGCAAACAGGGCAACGATCAGTAAAATGGAAATTTTTAGTTTTGACAAGATGATCTCTCAATTTGTGTATTATTTCACAAATTGTATTCCAATCCCTTATACAAACAAGTGATTTATATAATATGCACTTATTAGATTTACTTATGGAGAACGATAATTTTTACTGAATACTCCCTTAAACAAAACGATTCCACAGAGGAAAAATTTGTGGAATCGTTTTGTTCTTGAAACATCACTTGCTTATATCGTTAACATAGTCCACTGCGCCGGAGCAGGCTCCGGTGAGATAAGCTGAGACATTTTCCCATGTTAGTTCGAGGTTTCTACTTTGCACATTGGTGATGCTCTCCGCCAGACAGCCGCCGCCGGCGTTGTAATTAACCAATGTGAATTTCCACAGGTCTTCATACGAACCAGTTTCACCAGCGGTCTTGCCTGTGTAGTTAAAGACTACTTGCCCCATTTGTTCGCAATTGGCGAGCATGGTATGCGCAAAGACACCCACTGAAAAATCCGCTTGCGTAAGGTCAAGTCCGAGCGGACAATTTTCACAAGTGGCGTTAACGCTTTCCACCAAAGCGCGGCGCAGCGCAATTTGAGATTCTTCATCAAGGTGCATGTATCCCGTGCCGCAAACGCTGGACTCCATCACCAGTGGGCAAAATTGATTGTAGAAAGAACTATTCCAGAAGAGGGTGGTATCTGCGCCGTTCTCTGTCAGTTGACCCAGCCCCACGTCGCCAACTGCCTGATAGATGCCCGGCCAAAACTGGCTTTCACGCGCGAAGAGATTTTTGATCAAGCGCGCTGGCACACCTGTTTCTTTGGCCGTATTGAGGATCAGTTGATCAAATTGATCCTGCCATTCATTCACAGCCTCGCGTGATTTTTCCAGCCCGCATTGATTTACGAAATTGCCCGCAGCCAGGCCGCCATCGGGGCAGGACCTTGCGTCCACTGCGCCTTGCAGGATCAGGTTTGCGGCAAGGTAGGAGTAGGGAATATCACTGCTGAGTTCTTCGCTTCGTTTTGGGGTGCTGAGCCATTCTGGCACGCCGCCAATTGGGGGAAATACCCCCCATGTATCGGAGCAACTCGCAACAGCCTCTCCCTGCCATTGTGAAGAAAGAACGTCCACAAACCAATACAGTTGGTCCGGGTCGCCTTCATCGGCAAGTTTTACGCGGACTTGCGCGCTGTAAACAAGACTGCTATCTCCATACGATGAATATGACCAGAATTCAACAGCCGCACCATCTTCGTCTGTTTCGGGGATGCGGAATTTGCAAACGTCTGCATCATCACAAGAAAATGGCTCGCCGTCGTATGTGCCCTCGATGCGGATGATGGATTCATTTGGCAAAGGTTCCTGGCCGCTGATGACGAGTGTTGGTTTTGTTTCGCAGATATTGGTGGATTTGCTTAATATCGGCTCACAATCTTCAAGCGAGATCCAAGCGCTGGCTGGCGCGAGCTGCATGGATATCTCTTTTTCCTTTTTTGTGCTGTTTATAAGGAAAGTATAATAGCCAGTGCAATTTTCCATATCGTTTACGTTGCATGGTGGTTGAGAAATCCATTTTTTATAGATCTTTTCCCCGCAGTCTCTATAAATTTCTTCCGGCAGCGGGGGACTTTCGTGGTCGGTATTCACTGAGCATACGACATTATCCCCGTCCCAGGTCACAACATACCATTCGTAGGAAGTATATTCCACGGTGATGACGGAATATCGATCCGGGCCAGGCGGTGGATTGGGAGCAGGAGCAGGCACGCGGTCAAGTGTGAACGCCATGTTTGAGATGGCGGCCATGATCGAGATCAGTCCAACCGTCCAGTGAGGTCTTTGCATTTAAAAAAGAGCCCGCCTTGATTATACGCGGACTTCTTTTCAAATGGTTTATTTCTTTTTGGTTTTTTTCGTATCAAGAGACTTGAGAGTTTCAAGATCCTGCTTGAGGTTCTTGTTGCGCCGGTAAATACTAAAAACATATATGCACATGGTCAGGAAAGTGATGATATAGCCCGCGATCATGTAGCCTGAAGTATCGGGAGTGATTTCCATTTTATGCTCCAATTACAATGAGAGGTTGAGTTTGAGTTCTTCGACCTTGTCCTGCAAGCGGCCAAGACGGATGCGATGCCAGATCAGGTCAATGAAGATAATGGTGAAGGCGAAGAGGGAGAAGAAGAAGGCAGTGCGCATATCGGTTGTCATGCTGAAACCGCCCTGTGCTTCGGCGCTTTGGCTGCCGATGACGACGGGATGAATCGTGCGGAAGAGGCGGATGACCATGAAGGTGATTGGTGCGCTGAGACCGCCTAGCAGTGTATAAACTGCTCCGAAGCGTGCTCGTTTTTCGGGATCTTCGATACCCTGGCGCAGCATAAAATAGGCGATGTAGATCAGCTCAGTCACTGCGGCCGTGGTAAGGCGGGGATCCCAGGTCCACCAGGTGTTCCAGACGGGGCGTGCCCAAATGGAGCCGAGCACAATAGTGATGAAGAAGAACATGGTGCTGACTTCGACCGCAGCAACTTCGAAGCGGTCCCATTTCATGTCCTTGGTGGTCAGGTAGGCAATGCCTGCAATCGCTGCGAGGATAAAGCCGAGCAACCCGACCCAGGCCGTGCCGACATGGAAATAGAAGACGCGCTGTACATCTCCCATGACAAGTTCAGTGGGAGCGAAGACGAGCGCCAAGTAGGCAGCAACGCCGAGCACGATGATGGAAACAACATCCAGAATTGAGAGTACGATTGGTTTGGATTGCATTGGACGAACTCCTTTATAATAATTTACGATTGATGGTCGAGTAGCCCGAATGTTCTTAGAGGGCGTATCGAGACCCGATTTACGAATTGAGATTTTCAACTCGCTGATTTGTTGACTCGCTGACTCGTATTCATTCCTCAACGACAAAATCAAACACCATGAAAGCGACAGCGATGAAGATTACGTCGTAGACGATGAGCAGGTTGAGCGGTGTGAGGATCTCTGCAAAGGTTGCGTTGTTTAATAATCCACCACTAGCTTTGACGGAAGCTAAAAGGACAGGGATAGCCACAGGGAAAAGCAGAATCGGGAGCAATACATCCCGCGTGCGGGTTTGCACGGACATGGCAGAAAGCAAAGTGCCGACGGCAATATAACCAATCGAGCCAAGTAAAATCACGCCGAGAAAAGCAGGTTGAAAGATGCGGACTTCGTTATACAGCAGGGCATACAGCGGCAGGACAATCGCTTCCACAATAAGCATGAAAGCCAGGTTGCTGATGGCTTTTCCAAAGAAGATGGCAGAGCGATCAACGGGCGCGAGCAGGAGACCATCCAGACAGCCGCGGTCTTTTTCCACGGCCATGGAGCGGTTCAAGCCGAGAGTGCCAGCGAAGGCGAAGGTTGTCCACAAGACGCCGGCGGTGACGGATTGGCGCACTTTAATATCCAATTCAAGTGCAAAGTTAAAGATCAGGATAACCAGCATTGAAAAGACCAGCATGGCGGAAAGTAATTCGCGAGAGCGAAACTCCGCGGCGAGGTCTTTTTGGACGATTGCCATGGTTGCTTTGAAGAATGTCGGCTTGGCGAGGAAACGCGGAGCGGCAGATGGCGGAAAGCGGAAGGCAGAAGATTTTCTACCTCCTACCTTCAGTTTTCTGTTTCCGATCATCTTTGATTTGGTCGCCATAATTATTCCACCATTGCCTGTTTATAAAACGTGAGTAAATTTGTTTTCTTTAATTCTTTTTGTGTGGCAGTCGCCGTAATCACACCGCGCGAAAGAATGTCGAAGCGGGTGGCGAGGTCTTCGGCGCGGGCGAGGTCGTGCGAGGTCATGACCACGGTGCGGCCGGTTGCGGTAACAGTGCGCAGCACATCATCCAGCATTTCGGAGGCATCCTGATCCAAACCTGTATATGGCTCATCAAACAAGATCACTTCAGGGTCGTGGATGACCGCTCTGCCAATTGCGAGTCGTTGCTGCATACCGCGTGAAAACGTACGGACAAGGTCTTTGCGGCGATATTCAAGCCCGACCATCTCTAAAACTTGAGTAATCCGAGATTGGTGATTGGTGATGCCATACATGCGGGCGTAGAATTGTAAATTTTCTTCCGCAGTCAGGTCGGGATATAACAAGGGCATGTGCGTAACCACGCCCAATTTGGCGCGGACCTGGGCAGATTCATTTGGGAGGGAATATCCTGCCACATTCACACTTCCCATGGACGCGCGCGAGAGGGAAGCCAAAATCCGCAGGAAGGTGGTTTTGCCGGAACCATTTGGACCTAGCAAGGCCACAAATTCACCAGGCTCAACGGAAAAATCCACTCCGCGCAGGATGGTTTTAAGCCCAAAGCGTTTGACGAGTTTTTTGACTTCGATCATTGATAATCCGTAATGCGTAAAACGTGATGCGTAATCCGTAATTCGTTTTTTACGCATTACGGATTACGCATTATTACGCCTTTCTCTTCAACGCGTTCTTCAATTCCTCGCGTCGTTGTTTGTAGGCCAGGTCTGAGAGTTTGCCGGCGCGGTGCAGATCGTCGAGTGCGATGATGGCATCCATGATGGATTGAGTGTCGCCAAATTCAGACTCTTGCGCTTCAATCTCCTCCTCTTTATTCCTGTCGCGCATGTACATCCACACGCCGGCAAGGATAAGCGCCAGTCCGAACGCGCCGACGCCGATCAACAGCGTTTTGTTTTGGGTGATATCGGGGTTGACGGCTGTCGTCTCCGGTTTGCCTGTGATTGTGAAATCAATGCTCTCATCTTTCTTCAAACCGCTGGCTGAGTAAACGTGGAAGTTCATGGTCTCCAACGCCTGCAGCCCTTGATCGGTTAGTGTCTTGCCTTCTGCGTCCATGCCTTCAGGCAGGTACAAGGTGATGCCGCCAATGGGCAGGCGCGCGGGTTGTGAGATAGCGATCTCTTTTGTCTTCGGAAGGGACGCGAACGCGATCAGTCCGTAAGGTGTTTCGCTGGGCGGCATGGCAAAGCCGTTTGCAGTTGGCACGAAGGGCGCGCTATTCTGCGTAGCTTCGTAGCCAAGTCCTTCTGCGCCGTCGGGGGATGCGATGAAAGGCACAACTTGTTTATCGCCCATCTCGATGATGATGGTTTTATCGCTTGTGTTGACGATGGAATACACCGCGAAGATCTGCGCGATATCGGCATTTGCAAAGTCAAAGAAAATTTGAACCGAATCAATTCTCAAAGCGGAGAAATCCTCTGTGGCGGCATAAACGACAATGGTTGGCAGAACCAATTCGGCAGCTTCGGCTGGCACAACCGCATATTCAGATTGATAACTCAAGCCGTCTACTTCAAGTTCTGTCAGGTAAATCCGGCTTTCAACGAGTTCAGTTTCGAAAATATAAGTCCCGTCTGCATTGACAGTTGCTTCGAGGTTGACAATTTCCTGCGGTCCTGCGCTTGGGTCACTGCCGTGGTCATAACCGCGCAAGATAATCTTTAGATCGGTTGGGAATTCTACGCCCGAACGATTTTCAATGACACCGCTGACCTTGCCCGCGCTGGCGGCGACAGGTTCACCGGTCACAGTCGCTTCGGGCGTGACCAATGCCTGGGCTGTGGCATCGAGAGGCGTTGCCTCGGCTGACGGAGTCCCTGCTACAGCGGTGGCGGGAGGCTCCGTGACAGATTCAGCCACCGGCGCGGTGGGAGACGCGAAGCTCAATGTGCGGACGTATGCGGCGAGTTCGGTAAATCCACCCTCGGTCATTTTGGATTCCAGCGCGGGGAAGTCGGGAGTCCCATCGTGGAGCAATTGTGCGAGTTCCATGTTGGAAAGCGAGGACATCCATTCCTGGTTGCGGAATATTTCGGTGGGGCAATCACCGCACACTGTCTCGTACAACTCCTTGCCTCTTTGCAAATCCTTTTCAGTAACGTGCAATGTGAGCGCATATGCGACCACGTCCCAGCGTTGTTGTGCGTTCAGGCTGGCAAATGGAGGCATGAAACGGTCGAGGTTGCCTTGTGTGACGGTGATGTACCATTTTGCGGGTGAGGCGATGCTCGCGGTTTCGGGCAGGGCAAAAGCCGCCACAGTCACGGGCAATTGTTTGCCGTCAGGGCCATCGCCGAGACCTGTACTGCCGTGGCAGGGCATGCATTTTTCCACATAGATTGCTGCGCCATTTTCAATGTCTGGAGCGCTGGCAGGATAAAGCGGCCCCAGCGTGGGGGCTGGGGTGGGGGCAACATAGCCGGGCGGGGGAGTGACATCTGCCGCAAGCGTCATGTTGCAGGCGGCGAGCAGGGTTGCGCTGATCACTAAAATAATGATGTGACGTAGTTTCATGAGTTCCTCAGTGAATGCGTAATTCGTAATGCGTAAATTACGTTTTACGAATTACGCAGTACTTAAAGCCTTCCCGCAGGAGGGGCAGAATTTATCAGTGACCAAAACAGGCTGGCCGCATTTCGGGCAGAAGCCAGCCGATTTGCTTTTGTGTTCCTTGCGCCGTGCTGCGATCATGGATTCGAGTTCATCATCGTTGAACTGCCAGGCTTGCTCGGAAGAGTCTCCGAGTTTTGCGGCTGCGGCTTTTTCAATACGCGCTTCGGCAGCAGTTGCGGAGGATGAACCCGGTGCGAGTTCATCAAGTTTGCGAAGAATTTCCGCGCCTTTTTGCAGAAGCGCGGCGCGATGCTGGGGATAATCCTCCGCGGGGATTTTGCCAAGTTTGAAATCAAAATCAAGTTCCTGCAGAGAGTTGATCACGCGGTCGCGTTCTGCTCTCAAAACAGAGACTTGATGGGTTTCACGCGAATGCGGCGCGCGTGTGCGTCGTGCACTTATGGTGAACGGTGCATATAAATAGACGCCGACGATCACGATCACAGCCAGTACCAGAAAAAGTGAGCCTAATTCCATGTATCCGCCTTAAGGGTTTTTTTGTGCAATGAGGGATTTGATTTCATTTACCGAAAGGAAAGGCCCGACCTTCACATAATACAGGACGCCTTTCTGGTCTATAAAATACGTTTCAGGCACGCCGCGAATGCGAAACAATTGAGAGATCTTTGTGCCCATGTCGGGGCCGTTGGGATAGGTGATGCCAAATTTTTTCAGATATGTGCGCGCTTCGGGTTCAGTGTCCACGTAATCTGCGCCGAGGAAAATAACCTCGCCGCCCGGCTCGTAAAACTTCCACGCTTCCTCGAGTTCGGCGGCTTCCTGTTCACAGGGTTTGCACCATGAAGCCCAGAAATTCAGCACCACAACCTTGCCTTGAAAATCCGAAAGCTGTACTTCGCTCCTGCCTTCATATTCATAACCGCTGAATAATGGCAATGTAAAATCGGGAATCACATCGCCCGGCTGTACCGTCCCTTGCTGGCGTTTGCTGAGGATCACGCCGACCAGCGCGAGCAGGCCGACGATAAATAACCAGATGATAATCTGAGCCCAGAGCGGCACGCCGCGCTTTTGAGGGATTGTTTCAGTCATGATGTTTCTCCCAAAAAGACCTGACAGGTTTCCGCACTACCGTTGCGATTAACAGACTCCTTTGAAAACCTGTCAGGTCTGTGTGATTGATTTATTTTCTATTCTTCAACTCTTCTTCGAGGCGGGCAACATAATCATCCTTTTCCGGAGAGGACGCTTCGCTTCGGCCTCCGCCCGTGTCTGCTGAGGCGACTTTAGGCCTTGTCCACTCTTGAAAAGAGCGAAAGAGGAAGAACGACCCTAAAAGGATGATGGCAGGTGGCAGGATATAAACCAGCCAGTTCAAGCCTGTGCGCGGAGGTTCAGCAAGCACGCGCGCGCCGTAGTTATCCACAAAGTATTGTTTGATTTCCGCCTCTGTCATCCCTTGTGAAAGTTGCAGGCGGATCAGTTCGCGCCACTGACGGCAGGCTTCCGTTGGGCATACGTCGAGCGGGGTGTTTTCACAAACGGGACAATACAACTGCTGGGCAATTGCGTTCACTTCATCATCAGTGGGGAGATTGTCCTGCGCGAAGGCGGTTGTAGTAGTGAAGGTGAGCGCGATAAGAAGTAATGCGAAATACGTAACCCGTAATGCGTAATACGTAATTAATGGCTTTTTATTGAAAGTAATATTCATAAGATTATCTCTTTACGGATCACGAATTATGCATTAATCCGCTGCGCTGGTTTGACTTACGCTTCTGGCAACTCGTGCTGGTTCCTCTGCCTCGTCAGGCTCGGGCCAGGCGGCAAAAATGATGCCAAAGAGGAAGAGTAAACTGCCGATCCATAGCCAGTTCACCAATGGGTTGACATACACTTTGAATGTCGCGCCGAGGTTTGAAACAGGCTGCCAATCCACCAGCAGGACGTAGAGATCATCTCTTAAGGTCGAGCGCAGGCCGGGGATGGTCATGTTTTGCTGGGAGTCAAAGTAATAGTCAATGCGCGGGTTGAGCTGGCCGAGGTAAATGCCGTTTTCGTATACATCCAAAACTGCGCGGGTGTAATTCACACCTTCGCCCTGGCTGTCCCAGGAAGCGAGTTCGCGGTATTCAATGGCATAGCCTGCAATATTCAATTGTTCGCCTTGTGAGAGCGTGCCTTGCGTTTCTTTTTGGAAGATCTCGATGCCAAGAATGCCAATGGCCATCAAGGCCATGCTGATGTGGATGATGTACCCGCCATAGCGGCGGCGGTTGCGTCCCATCAGCCGTGAGATAGCGGTGAAGAAATTCTCATTCTGGGCTTTCTGCCTTGCCCGCGCGCCGCGCCAAAACTCATGCAAAGTAGCGAACAGCGCCAGCGCAACCAGGAAGAAGCCAATCAATGCACCCGGGATTTGTGTGTAAGTGAAGAACAGTGTCACAGTCACAACCAGCGCGGCAATTGCAGATTTCCAGATCGCGCGTCCTAGCGTCTGGATTGTGGAATGTCCCCATGCTGAAAGCGGCGCGATTGCCATCAGGAAGAGCAATGCCGAGAAGAGCGGGGCAGTGGCGCGTTCATAAAAAGGCGGGCCGACGGTCACTTTTTGACCCGTGAATAATTCTGAGATGAGCGGGAAGATCACACCCCAGAAGCATACTACCAGAATGCTCATGAAAAGCAGGTTATTGAGCAGGAATAATGCCTCGCGAGAAAGCATGGACTTCATTTCCGTTTCGCTGCGCAGAATGGGCCAGCGCCAAATTACGAGCGCCACAGATACAACCAGGGTCAACGTCACATAGCCCATGAAGAAGGGACCGATCGGGCTGTTCGCGAAAGCGTGGACAGATGAAAGCACACCGGAGCGGGTCAGGAAGGTGCCAAAGATGACCAACGCATAGGTGAGAATAACGAGGATCATGTTCCAGTGTTTGAGTAAACCGCGTTTTTCCTGGATCATGACGGAGTGCAAAAATGCTGTGCCGGTCAACCAGGGCATGAAGGCTGCAATCTCAACTGGATCCCAACCCCAGTAGCCGCCCCAGCCCAAAACGTCATAAGCCCAGCGTCCGCCTAGCACAAGGCCAAAAGAGAGGAATAACCAGGCCCATAAAGACCAGCGCCGGGAAATGCGAATCCAGCGGTCATCCGTGCGGCCGGTGATGAGCGCCGCCATTGCGAAGGCGTAAGGAATAACGAAAGAGACGAAGCCAAGATAAAGCAAGGGCGGATGAATGACCATACCCGGGTGGCGCAGAAGCGGATTCAATCCCTGCCCATCCTGCGGCGTGAACACCGTCGCATTTGCGGGAGCGAACATACTTGGTTCAACGTTCCCGCCAACGAGCCAGAAGCGTGTGAAGGGATTTTCGAAAAAGACGGACATGCCGAGGAAGAATATGAGCGTCACGGCTGAGACTGTGATCACCCAGGGCAGGAACTCAATATCACGATCCCATTTTCGCAAGGTGACTGCTGATGTGAAGACCGCCAGAAGCCAGGACCAGAACACCAGCGAGCCGGCTTGTCCGCCCCACCAGGCTGTAATTTTGAGATAAGTTGGCATACTGCGGCTGGTCACTTCATAGACGAAAGCGACTTCAAAGTGATTGTTTATCAGCAGGTAGATCAGCACTGCCGCTGAAAGAGAAATTAGCGGGAATGTGAGTAACATGGCACGCCGCGCACTTTCCACAAGTGCAGGGGATTTGTTGGCCGCGCCATAAACCGCCGTAACGCCGCTATAGATCGCGACAATAAAACTTACCACTAAAACGCCATATCCAAATTCTGCAAACATAAGGGAATCCTTGGGTAGTTAGATAGTTGGGTAGTTGGATAGTTATATGGGTGGTCGCATGGAATTTGATGTATTACTACCAAACCACCAAAACTACCAAACTAATTTGTTGCGGCTTGTTCTGGCACCGCTTCTTCATACCGGGTGGGACATTTGAGTAAAAGTTCATCGGCATGGAAGATACCATCCGCGCCGATCTTGCCTGTCATGATGGCTTGCGCCTCGCCGCGCAGCAAATCTGGTTTAGGGCCCACATAAACGACAGACACACGCTGGCGGGACGGGTCATTCACGGCTTGATAAAGCACTTCAGCCAGACCGCCTTGCGCTTCAATTTCATTATTATCGCCAGAGACATGCGCGACCTCAAATGTAAGATTAAGCGTCTCTGCATCATATTGGATCGTGTCACCGATCACCGCTCCGGAAAGACGCAGGCTTTTTCCAACGGCTGAAGCGCCGTCAGCTTTTAACTCATCCACGGTCATGAAATATTCTGCGCTTGCCTGTGTTGATGAAGCGATAAGATAGACCACCGCGGCCAGAATAAGTCCCCCGCCGATAAAGAATTTGTTCACCTTCATGTCTTCCTCCAAAAAAGTTCATCGAGATGCTTTATGATTACAAAGTGTGAAATGTTACAAACAATATCCATTTTACATGACGACATTAAATGACGCTGAGTTTTGCGGGTGGATGGATGTCACTAAAATCTCCTGAATTTATCCTATTTGCAATATGATGGTTGTCGAGCTGGTAGGTTGAGCCTGTCGAAACCCAGTCGAGACACGCTTTTCTTTTGGTGATATAGTTGCCCGCATTGACGGAGAATTTTTTGATGCGAACCCAATTGACTATCCTCACTTTAGTGTTGACCGGAATCATATCCACGCTGGCATTTCAAGGCGTTTCTGCCCAGCCATCTTTTATTCCCCTGGAAGCGCGCATTTCAAATGCAAATCTGCTGGCTACCCCCACACCTGCTCGGCTGCCGGCACAACTCAACCCAGGCGGACCGCCGCTCAGCTTAACCATTTCCATGCTGTGCTTTTGCCTGATGTTGTTATTGATTATCGGGGTGTTTGTCGTGGGAGTTATTGTCCGTAATCAAAACTCTAAAGATCATATGAAGGATGGGCTGTAAAACCTCTTCATTGATGCACAAAACATCAGCTATGGATTGGCTTGCCCGATAAATTCCATCGCCTCAATCGCAGACCCGAGGCTTGCTATTGAAAAATTGAAGTTGATACTCGCCCCCGGCTGGATCGCTCCGCCCTCCCAGCGTTTGATTCCAACGACCCGACCATCCTTATCAAATGCCACAGCCGCGACCCAAATTGTGGTTGCGGCTTGAGATTCTGCGGGCAGGTAAATTTGTCCGCTGAGCTGCGCGGTTTTGCCGTCCCAGTTAATTTGGGAGATGGTGTTGTTTAACATTGCAGGAAGATAACGAGCGGTATTGGAATTCAATTGAATCGCACTCAGCAATTGGGCTTGCGGATTGATACTCAACGCGGCAGATGTATTTGGAAAAAACACATATACCGGCAAGGATGAATTTGGCGGGAGAATGTCTAACAACATGAATGCGGTTTGACTTGCGATACCATTATTATTTTGATCCATCAACGTAATTTGCGCGGAGACGTTTTCAAGAATATCAGGCGTGTTATTTTGAATCAACGCAAAACACCATAAGCCATTGTCCGCTGAAGGATGGCAGACCGTTTGGGTAATGGGAGCAGGCACGGGCGTGAGAGTTGAGACCTCTGTTTTCGTGGAGGAATTGTCCGGGATGAGAAGCGTCATCCCGATGGACATGCTGTTTGGGCTGACATCTGGATTTGCCGCTCTTAGGTCATCCTGTGAGATTTTGAATTTCCCGGCGATCTCGCTGAGCGTATCGCCCGCCTCAACGATATAGATGAATGGTGTGGCGGTTGGCAGCGGCGTCTCTGCAATCACGATCACATTGGGTGTGGGTGTGAGGCTGGGCGTGGATGTGAAGTACGCTTCAGGTGAAATGTCGAAGGCGCTTTGTGAGGGGGTCGGCGCACAGGCAGTCGTCAGAAAGATCAAAAGCAATAAGGAATTACGCATTCGGTGATTATAATCAGTAAGGTGTAACTCTGGAGTGCAACAGCTCGCTGTTGCAACGGACAGTGGCGCTTTAGCGCCATCCGACTCCAGAATTAAACAAAAATTCTCTGGAGGCATCATGAAATATCGTCATTTAGGCAAGACAGGAATTCAAGTAAGCGAGTTATCTTTTGGGTCATGGGTTACTTTTCATAACCAGGCGGACGTAAAACTGGCCGTGGATATGATGTCTGCGGCCTATGAGGCTGGTGTTAATTTTTTTGATAACGCTGAAGTGTACGCAGGCGGCAAATCGGAAACAGTGATGGGCGAGGCGCTTAAGCAGTTAAAGTGGCGCCGCGGAAGTTATTTGATCTCCACAAAATTCTATTGGGGTCTGAACAATGGTATCAATGAGAAAAATACACTTAATCGGAAGCGTCTCATTGAAGGTATCCAGGCTTCGCTTGAACGCCTGCAATTGGAGTATGTGGATTTGATCTACTGTCACCGCCACGACCCAACGACTCCCATTGAAGAGACCGTTTGGGCAATGCACAATATCATTGAATGGGGACAGGCTTTGTATTGGGGCACATCTGAATGGTCGGCTTCTGAGATTGTTCAAGCCATTGAGATCGCAGAGCGTCATCACCTGCACAAGCCGGTTGTGGAACAGCCGCAATACAACATGTTTGAGCGTAAGCGCATGGAAGGCGATTACACCCGTTTCTACAAAGAATATAACTATGGCTCGACGATCTGGAGTCCGCTGGCTTCGGGCTTGCTTTCCGGAAAATATAATAAAGGTATTCCGAAGGATAGCCGCGGCGCACTGAAAGGTTATGAATGGCTTAAGGATAAATTGACGGACGAACAAAAACTCGCCAAGGTCATTGCGTTGGAGCCGATTGCAAAAGAACTCGGCTGCACTCTTTCACAACTTGCACTAGCCTGGTGTTTGAAGAATCCATTCGTGAGTACGGTTATTACTGGCGCAAGCCGTGTGGAGCAAGTGCATGAAAATATGAAAGCCTCTGAGGTAGTGGATAAGATCACTCCAGAGATTATGGAAACGATTGATATGATCTTTGAGGTGAAAAAGGAAGAAGAAGAGGATTGATTTGCCCTCATCCCCAACCCTTCCCCCGAAAGGGGAAGGGAGTCCCCTCTCCCTTTGGGAGAGGGTTAGGGTGAGGGGTTAGATTTTCGTAAAATAATTTTCTTCCACCTGCTGCCAGGGCTCATCGCGCAATTTCATATATTTCGTCAACAATGGATGCACGCGGGAAATTTCCTCGTGCATTTTTTGCGCCACCCTTCGGATCGAATAATGTGCGTTTGCCGCCGTGCGTAATTGACAGAAGGCAAAGGCTTCACGTAAATTGAACTGGGCCAGCACACGGCGATTGAATCCATTGGGGACAATGTATTGTGCAACATCTGGATTGAACACATATAATTTTTCATAAGTCTTGATCGCGGATTCCATCGCTGCTTCATATCTGGACCCGAAGCCTGATTCTGTTACGAGACGCGGGATCGTATACCCAAGCCGCGTGGAAAGTCTTTGCGGCGTCTGGGTCATCATGCGGTGACGCTTGAACTCGGCGTACGCGCCCTGATCCATGACGAGGTCGAAGGTATAGTTACAATATTCCAGTTCTCGCATGGGCACATCAAATCTACCTAATTTTACGAGGATTGTATCTGCGAGGGCGGCGCGTTCTTTTTTCTTCAGTGATTTGACGTAGGCGAATGCATCTGTAAAGGGCATTTCATTGAAGCGATACAAAGCGGCGGCGAGAACTTTCTTTTCCCCGTTTTTGTCGCAGTCAATTAATTTACACCAGTCCGATTGACGATTGACGATATCCAAATTACCGATCTCCAATTCCCCAATCTCCTTGAATGTCTCAACCAAATAAGGAACGACATCCGCATACTTGACCAAAGTCGGTGTTTCAGATTTTGCCACTTCCTTTGTTTTTTCGCCGATCTGACGAACTTCGCCGAGCCGATGTGAGAGCATCTTGCGGATCATCATTTCGATCACGCGCGCGTTGGCTGTCACGCCGACGTTGGCGTTGGCGGCGGCCGGCAGGATGAAGCGACAGCTGTCCACGTATTGCGAGCGGATACGGCGGTCGTAGGCTTCATCCGATTCGTTTTCGCGGTGCGGGGATCTGCCGAGGATGAGATCCTTGACAGGGTCGAGCGATTCAGCATAGGTCGAGAAAAGGAGGCGAACGGTTTGGATAAATTCGTCGCGCAGTGGATGCCCCTCAAGTTCGGGAGGAATCGTGAAATCGTCTTGTCCCCACTTTTGATAGCGCGTGGATTTTTCAGTGTAGGAAGCAAGGCGGCTGCTTTCGATGGTTTCAATGGCGACGCGCGAAACATTTTCAAAGGCAATATGCAAAACCGCATGTTCAGCAACGGAGGCATGCCCATAGCCGACGACCCATTTCTCATGGAACTGCGCGGATTTTTCGTCACTTAATTCTGCGGCGATCTCACGAAAGGATTCTGGCGCGCGCGATGTTTTTGCAAACGCGACGGCAATGGTTTCGGGGCTGAGAGCGCGCGCGGAAAGCAGATAAATATCTCGTTCAGGCATTTTGTTTATCCCATTGGGTGTTTCATCGGCGCGCCGCCTAAAAGGTGAAGGTGGATATGAAAGATCGTTTGGCCTGCACCTGCGCCGGTGTTCATGATGAGACGATAACCGCCTTCGGCAATGCCTTCCTGCGCGGCGATATTCTTTGCGGTTGTGAATAAATGGCCGATGAGTTGTTCGTCGTCGTCAATCAGCACATTGACCGAGTCAATGTGCTTGTTTGGCAGGATGAGAATATGGGTGGGCGCGGCGGGGTTGATATCACGGAAGGCGGTCACCTGCTCGTCGCGATATACATTTGCGCTGGGGATTTCACCAGTGATGATCTTGCAAAAGATACACTTGGTCATTTGGAATCTCCTGAAAGGTTATGGGGTCGGCATGGGGCCGTATGTTTCACTGCAAACAACTTCGTAGTATTCGTGTTCCATCTCTTTATTGGCTTGCGCGTAGGCTGAGGCTTCATCACCAATTGCGCGTACCTGGTCAATTGCATTATAGGCTTGATCTGATGAGTAACGCGGCAGAGTCATTAGTGGATCATTGATATTAACTTCCGGAATATACTCTGGGCGTTCGGAATCTATTTTATCTGAGAGTGGAATCCAGTTATACATAACCGGTCCGCGTGAGTTAGCCGTGAAGCCGAGTTGATAGCCGAGCAGGCGCGCCGCTGTCACCGGACGCAGGCCAATGCCGCCGTTGGGCCAGATAAATGCTATGGGGGTCTTTCCGTATATATCAGCAAAACCAGCTAGTGAGCCTTGTAGTTCGCGCGCAATGACAGTCTTGGCAGATTCATCGGATAATTTTGTGTCTGGCATAACTCCATAGGCTTGATGGTCTACCCAGCCTTCGTTCTCCATGTTGATATTTTCCTGCGACAGTGTTTCGGGGGTTTCGATATTACTCTGCCAGCCGTTGACGACCGGCCACCCCCAGTTTTCCCAAAATTCGCGGTAATACCTGTGAAAATATTCTTCCTCGAAATTGCCGTCCTGTATGATCAATACCGAACGCGGAGGAATTTCTGCATTTCGTTCGATGAAAAAAAGGAACTCCCTCATGCTAATGGCTTCAAAGCCCTGGAATTTGAGTTCCTGCATTATTTTCGTGAAATCCCAAACATTAATTCCGTTTGGAGTTGTCACAGGACCGGCTTGTATTTTGCCGAATATGATAATCATCACCACCGTGCCAGGTTTGGCGTTATCTGGTTTCCACTTGTTTCGTAAAAACCGGCAGGTTTCATACAGGTAGGTTCGCGGCGTATCCAACGGATTTAATAATGTGGTTTCAAATGTTGGCGGGAGAGCGGGCGATGTGACAGTTGTGGCCTCGGGCATTTCTGCGAGAGTGGCGCCCGTTAGTAATGGTGCTTCTGTTTGAATAGCGGGATGCGATGAGAATGGCTCGCAGGAAACCAGGACAAATACTATTAATACGATGAGGGTGAATCGGTAAAGGATGGGTTTAATTGAGTCAGTCTGCTTATTCATAGGTATTACATTGTAAACTAATTTCAGGCAATGAAAAGCAGGGCAACTGAAAGTCTTGTCACCCTGCTTATTTGCGGATTTTTTTATTTTCGTCTATGGTGTGGACGGGATCGGCCCGTATGTGGGCGCGCAGACAATATCAAAATATTCGAGCTCGCTGGCTTTGTTCTGCTCTGCGTATTGCGCGGCTTCCTGTGCGATCACGCGGACTTCATCAATACGGCCGCGTGCGTCAATGTCTGTATAACGTGGGAGGGTCATTAAGGGGTTTCCGGCGGGCGTTTCAGGAATTGCGTATGGATTATCTTCATTGTATGCATCGGCCTGCGGAATCCAGTTATACATGACTGGTCCGCGTGGGTTGACGGTGAAGCCGAGTTTGTAGCCGAGTTGTATGCCGAGTTCCACTGCACGTTTGGTGAATCCACCGCCAGGCCAGATGTAGGCAATGGGTGTTTTGTTGAAGTATTTTTGAAAAGTTGAGATTACGCCGCCCATTTCAGACATAATAAACTCATCTGTTGAGCCTTCGCTAATAGGGATGTTATGAATGTACCCATGAGCTTGAAAATCCACCCACCCTTCAGCAGAGAGCACGGCATGTTCTGCCCAAAGATCGGGCCTTTCATCCATCCCGATATATGCATTAATCACAGGCCAACCCCATTTTTCATAATAGGCTCGGAAATGGTCGTTATACTTTGAAGAGCTTCCTGCGCGATCATCTACAATTAATAAAACAGAGAGCTGGGGTATTCTTGCATTGCTATACATAAAATCCGTCATTTGCTGCATATTAATTGCTTGAAAGCCAGCATCATGCAGATCATTCATTAATTGTTTTAGGTCTTTGCCTGCAATCGTTAAACTTCCAAAATCGGATGTGGTGGCGTCTTTATCGATGCGATGTATCATAATGGTCATCACCACCGTCCCCGGGGCGGAGTTGTTTGGGTTCCATTTGTTTTGTAAATATTCGCATGTATCCGCTATGTACGTGCGCGGGATGTCGTGCGATTTCAAAATGGAGGTTTGATAAGTCCCAGGTAATGCTGGCGGTGTGCGTGGAAGGGTTGCGGTTGGAACGGGTGGTTCGGTTGGCAATTGTGTTTTAGTAGGGAGGCTGATCTGTGCGAGGGCAGTTTCAAACGCAGTTGTTTGTATGATGGCTGGGTCGATGACGGCGGGCTTGGGCAGGCAGCCTGCCAACAGCAGGGCAAGCAGGCTTAGGTTAAGAAAGAAGCGATTTCCTAATCGAGATTTGTGCTGCGTAATTCGTAATTCGTAATCGGATTTCATGGGCTGAATTCTACCTGAAAAAATGGGACGTCTGCTTTTTGCAAACGTCCCACACACTGGTTACTGATCACTGCCTACTCGTCACTTCTCCCTGCAATAAAATCCTCCACTTTTTGATGGGCGATCTCATCCTTGAATTGTTTGGGAGGGGCCTTGAAGAAATAGGATGACGGGCCAACGATGGGGCCTGCGAGTTCGCGGTCAAGCGCGATCTTGGCACAGCGCACGGCGTCAATGATGACGCCGGCAGAATTGGGGCTGTCCCACACTTCGAGTTTGAGTTCCAAATTGAGCGGGACGTTGCCAAAGGTTGTGCCTTCCATGCGGATATAACACCACTTGCGGTCTGTCAGCCAGGGGACGTGGTCGCTTGGACCAACATGCACACTGCCTGGATCAATCTTATAAGGGATCATGCTGGTGACGGCGTTGGTTTTGGAGATCTTTTTGCTTTCGAGACGTTCACGTTCGAGCATGTTGAGGAAATCGGTATTGCCGCCGAAGTTGAGTTGATAGGTGCGGTCAATCTTTACGCCTCGATCTACAAACAGGCTGGTGAGGACACGATGTACAATCGTCGCCCCTACCTGACTCTTGATGTCGTCACCGAGGATCGGCAAGCCTGCGTCGGCGAAGCGCTTGCCCCAATACTCAGAGGACGCGATGAACACGGGAATGCCATTCACAAAGGCACAGCCTGCTTCGAGACATTGTTCCACATACCATTTTGTTGCCATTTCAGAGCCAACCGGCAGGAAGTTGACGAGCACATCTGTTTTGGTTGCGCGGAGCAGTTTCACGATATCGGCCGTGGCACCTGGCGCTTTTTGAATAATGCCGTTCAGATATTTGCCAAGTCCATCGTGAGTCATCCCGCGCACAACGGGCACGTTGAGGCGGGGGACATCCGCAAATTTGTAGGTGTTATTGGGTTCGGCAAAAATGGCCTCGGAGAGGTCCTTGCCGACTTTGGTTGCGTTCACGTCGATGGCGAGGGTGAATTCGATATCACGCACATGATAGTCGCCCAGTTGGGTGTGCATGATCCCGGGGATGGTCTCGTCCTTTTTGGCGTTTTTGTAGAATTGAACGCCCTGAACGAGGGACGATGCGCAATTTCCCACGCCAATGATGGCGACGCGTACTTTTTTACTTGCCATGAATTTTTCTCCTTGAATTTTAATTGCAGTTTCCTTGTATCTTCCGATCAGCTTTCATATCAGATATACCTGTGAAGTATAATCTTACTGTAGGTAAATATGGCCATTGATCGGGTTAAACTCCTTGAACGTCTGTTTGAAATTACGCGCGGCCTCAGCGCATCTGTGGATATGGAGACCTATCTTCAATCCATTCTTTCCGCCGCCGCCGAATTAACCGAGAGTGAGAGCGCATCCCTGCTGGAGTACGACGAGGTTTCGCAGGAATTTTCCTTTAAATTCGTGCCGTGGTTCCATCGCGATGCGGTTAATTCCGCCAAAATCCCATTAAGTGGAAGCGTTGCAGGCTGGGTATTCCTGAACGTCACACCGCTTGCAATCGATGATGTGTCAAAAGACAACCGCCATTACGACAAAATAGATGATCTTGTCGGCTTCAAGACCAAATCCCTTTTGGGCGTGCCTCTCATCGTACATGGCAGGCCCGTTGGCGTATTTGAAGTTTTCAACAAACAGAATAATTATACCGGGGAGGATATCCTCATCCTCGAGACGCTGGCTTCGCTCGCCTCCACCGCCCTGCAAAATGATATGCTGGAGAAGAACATTTTCTCGTCCCAGGAAGAGGCCCGCGAACTGGATAAATTAAAAAATGAATTCATCGCGATCACTTCCCATGAATTGCGTACCCCGCTGGGGTTGATCCTGGGCCATGCCACTTTTTTGCGTGAGCTGGTAGGCAATGAATACCAGGAGCAGGTGGATGCCATCATTCGCAACGCATCCAGGTTGAAGGAGATCATCGAAAGCCTTGCCAGTGTGGATAATTATGAAACGGGCGGTTCGCTCATCCGTTCACGCAGGGTTTCCGTTGCGCGGATCATTGAAGACGTCTCTGCGTCATTTCATGAAATGACAAAAAGCAAAGGCATTTCCCTCAAAACAGAAATCAAACAGGGCCATGAATTATGGGTGGATCTTGATGGCGGAAAGATAGCAATCGTTTTGAGCAACCTGCTTAAAAACGCCCTTACTTTTACCAATGAAGGCGGCCACGTTCTCGTTCGCGGCGAGCAGCAGCCTGAATACGTGATGGTCTCTGTTCAGGATGACGGCCTGGGCATTCCCATCAAAGACCTGCCGCGAATCTTCGACCGTTTCTATCAGGTTGAATCCCATCTCACCCGCAGGCATGGCGGCATGGGGCTGGGCCTCTCCGTTGCCAAAGTGATGATCGAAATGCACGGCGGGCGCATTTGGGCTGAAAGCAAGGAAGGCGTTGGCAGCACCTTCACTTTTCTTTTACCCGTCAACAAAAAAAGTGAACCCGAGTCTCCGCCGGCCTTGGTTGGGTAACATTTTCATCCCGTCAATCCGTTGACGGGATTTTTATTTCTTTGATACACTCACGCCCATTCTTTATGTCGTTGCGAGGAGAGCTTTAGCTCGACGAAGCAATCCCCCATCTTAAATTGGAAAACCCATGCAAAGCCTCAACACGCAGTTCGACCTCATTCGCCAATCCGCCACCGTTGCCATGGCAGACCATATCCTCGCCCTCAAAGCCAGCGGGAAAAATATCATCGGCTTGCAAGTCGGCGACCCCGATTTTGGAACTCCGCCCGCCGTTGTGGATGCCGCCCTCAAAGCCATGCAGGATGGGCTCACTCACTACGGCCCCTCGCGCGGCTATCCGGACCTGAGAGCTGCTGTTGCAAAAAAGCTGACTCGCGACGAAGGCATCTCCTACGACCCCGCCACCGAAATTCTCATCACGCATGGCGGCATCCACGCCTATTATCTTGCCATGCAATCCATTCTTACCCCGGGCGATGATGTCTTGATCCCCGACCCTTCGTGGGCGACTCATTCCAACATGGCGATCATGCTGCGCGGAAATGTGATCCGCATCCCTGCCCCCGCCGACAATGGATTCATCCCCTTTTTCGACTCATGGCTGAAAGCGCTCACTCCTAAAACCCGCGCCATCGTCTTGAACTATCCATCCAACCCGACGGGCGCATATCCCACGCGCGAGTATTTGCAAAAACTACAGGACTTCGCCGCGAAACATAATTTATGGATCGTCAGCGATGAGGTGTATGGAAGCCTATATTATGAAGAGAGACCCACATCCGTAGCGGCGATTGCGGGAGCGAAAGAAAGAACATTGCTCGTAAATAGTTTATCCAAATCCTACGCCATGACAGGCTGGCGTGTTGGTTATCTCGCCGCCCCTGCGCGCGTGATCGAGAACGCATTGAAAGCGGGGCAGAACTCCATTACCTGTGTGGCTCCCTTCATTCAAAAAGCTGCTGCCTTCGCGTTGACCGACCCTGCCATGCAGGATGTCACTGCGGAAATGCGCGCAGGGTATGCCCGACGGCGGGATTTGGTAATGCATCTTTCTCATGAGTTGGAAAGTGAAAAAGTAAAAGTGATTCCACCACAGGGCGCGTTCTATTTCTTCCTTGACCTGCGCGCCTTGAAAATGTCCTCTGTTGAAATGTGTGAAAGGATTTTAGATGAAGTGGGCGTGGGCCTCGTCCCTGGTTCCGCATTTGGTGAGCAGGGAGAGGGCTTCATCCGCATGACTATCGCCGCTTCCGATGAAGACGTGGAGGCGGGATTCAGGAAGATCGTGAAGTGGGCTGAAAGGCAGTAATCAGTTATCAGTAATCAGTTGGTGGTTGAGTAGCCCTGAGCGGTTTTTGCGAAGGGCGTATCGAAACCACCGAGGAGAATTATGAAAGTAGCATTTCAAGGCGAACCCGGTGCATACAGCGAACAGGCGGTTTTCAATTATTTTGGGGACGTGGAAACTGTCCCGTGCGAATCATTCGATGCGATGTTTGATTCTGTCGTAGCGGGCAAAAGCGATATGGCTTTAGCTCCCATCGAGAATTCACTGGCGGGCAGTATTCACCAGAATTATGACCTACTCCTGCGGCATGATTTGCATATTGTGGGGGAGTATCTTTTGCGCGTGCGGCATTGCCTGATTGCAAATCTCGGCGTGAAAAAGGAAGACATTACGAAAGCCATCAGCCATCCGCAGGCGTTGGGGCAGTGCGCGGCTTATTTGCGTTCGCACGGCATCAAAGCGGAACAGGTCTACGACACGGCGGGGAGCGTGAATATGCTCAAAGAGTCGGGGGCGAGGGATGTGGCTGCAATTGCGTCGAAGCGGGCGGCTGAATTATATGGAATGCAAATTTTGGAGGAAGGCATCGAGGATAACGCGGAAAACTATACGCGTTTTCTCGCTGTCGGACGAGAATCAACTGTCCCGAAGGAAGAGGCGAAGACTTCCATCGTGTTCACGTTGAAAAATCAGCCGGGCGCGTTGTTCAAGGCGTTGAGCGTCTTCGCATTGCGTGATCTTGATCTCACAAAAATTGAGTCGCGTCCGCTGCAAGGCAAACCGTGGGAATATCTGTTTTATATTGATTTCATCGGCTCGATGTATGATGATGTTTCAAAACGCGCGCTCGATCATTTGGGGGAATATGCGGTGATGCTGCGGGTGCTGGGGTCGTACCCAAGATTTCGCGGGTAAAGTCGGTCTTGACAAAATAGAAATTCTGTTCTAAAATTTTGCCGTTATTAGTAACCATATGGTTACGTTTTAGGAGCCCATGAGAAGAGACGTTTTCCAGGCCATTGCCGACCCGAACCGCCGCGCCATTTTGAGTTTGCTTGCCAGGCAAAGGCTGACGCTGAATGGCGTTGCCGAGAATTTTCGAATCAGCCGCCCCGCTGTTTCGAGGCACATCAAAATCCTGAAAGAGTGCGGGTTGGTGGTTGTTATTCCCCAGGGACGTGAACGGTATTGCGAAGTACGCATGGATAGGTTGAATGAAGTGACGGACTGGGTCGAGCAGTATCGTCAATTGTGGGAACAGCGGTTTAACCGTTTGGACGAAGTTTTATTGAAAATGGAAAAGGAGAAATGACATGCCCTCAAAAAATAAGACAACCATCACAGCTGAGCCCGGCAAGCAGGAACTTTTCATCACGCGCGAATTCGATGCGCCGCGTGAGCTTGTCTTCAAGGCTCACATTGACCCGAAACTTTTTGTGCAGTGGCTGGGTCCGCATGGGTACGAAATGATATTGGAAACTTTTGAGCCTGTCAGCGGCGGAAGGTATCGCTACATCCACAAGGATAAGATCGGAAATGAGTTTGGATTTCACGGCGTATTCCATGAAATGTCTGAAGAGTTGATGATCCAGACCTTTGAGTTTGAAGGTCTCCCCGAACGTGGACATGTCATCCTCGACACGATGCGGCTGGAGCCGCTGCCGGGGGATAGGACCAGGATCACGATTCAATCCGTCTACCAATCGGTTGCGGACCGCGACGGCATGGTTCAGGCTGGGATGGAAAAGGGCATGAATGAAGGCTATGAACGCCTTGATGGGATTTTGGAGGGCTTCTCATGACAGTGGATGAACATCTCTCGAAACTGCCAGTCGACCAGCGTAAGGCCTTGCAGTCCCTGCGGGAAGTGATTCTGTTCATCATCCCCGATGCGGAGGAAGTCATTAGCTATGGAGTGCCCATGTTCAAGCGAAATGGGAAGGGCGTGATCTCCATGTCTGCTCGTGGGAGTTATTTGAGTCTCCACCTGATGAGTCCGCCACTGGCGAAGGCGATGAAGGATGATTTGAAAGAATACTTGAAGGGCGTCACCCTGCATTTCACGCCGGACAAGCCTTTACCGGTTCCGCTTGTGAAGAGGATCGTGAAGGCGCGTTTGAAGGAAATGAAATAATCCGGAGCAAGAGAATCCATGAAAAGTGAAAAAAACAACTTTACTTCAATTGATGAGTATATTGCGGGATTCCCTGAAAAGACCCAAAAAGCATTGCAGGAAATTCGTGCAGCCATAAAAACCCTTGTCCCTGATGCGGAAGAACACATCAGCTATAAAATGCCCGCATTCAAGGTGGATGGCAAGTATTTCATCCATTTTTCAGCATGGAAAAACCATATCGGGATGTACCCGATACCGGCGGGCGCGAAGCGTGAAGCGTTTCAAAAGGAGATCGAGCCGTATAGATCAGCAAAGAGTTCGTTGAATTTTCCTTTGAGCAAACCAATGCCCCTCAAATTAATCAGTAAAATTGTTAAGTTTAGGATTGCAGAAAACCTGGAAAAAGCCAAGTTAAATTCCGTCAAAAAAAAATAGCAATTGTCTCAAAAACTATGTCACTCTCCCGAAGGACACACCTGCACTTGCGTGCTGGTGCAAGTGTCGGGACGATGTGAGGGAGCTTTCGTTACGGCCGAAGAGTCTCGCATTTTTGAGGTAGAGACCCTTCGCTAGCGCTCAGGGTGACATATTGATACAAAATGAAAAGGAGAATTTATAAATGAAAAAGATCACCCCGTTTTTATGGTTCGACACCCAGGCTGAGGAGGCGATGAATTTTTACGTCTCCATTTTCAAGAATTCGAAGGTTGGCGGAGTATCGCGCGGACCCGATGGCAAGGCGTTTACCGTTTCATTCGAACTGGACGGACAGGAGTTTGTGGGATTGAATGCCGGTCCACAGTTCAAGTTTAATGAGGCGGTTTCGATGTTCGTCAATTGCGAAGACCAAGCCGAAGTGGATTATTTTTGGAACGCGTTGACTGCGGATGGGGGAGAAGAGTCGATGTGTAGTTGGTGCAAGGACAAGTACGGGCTGTGGTGGCAGATCGTCCCGAAGCAGTTGGGCGAGTTGATGGGCGACCCGGACCCGGTCAAATCCAAACGCGTGATGGATGCCATGCTTAAGATGAAAAAGATTATTGTCGCTGATCTGCAAAAGGCGTATGATGGAAAGTAATTCGGATAAATTTTGTCTTGACTGAATAGAAAATTTGTTCTAAAATATAACGACCACCCAAAAGGAGGTTTCTATGAGCCCAAAGAAGGATATGCAGAAGTCCACGGGATTCACGGACGAAGAAAAAGCCGCGATGAAGGAACGCGCCAAAGAGTTGAAGGCGGAAGAACGCGCGAACAAGGACAGGGCGGCAGGGGAAAGCGACTTGCTTGCAGCGATTGCAAAGATGAAGGAACCCGACCGCTCAATGGCGAAACGGCTCCATGAGATCATCACCGCCAGCGCGCCAGCCCTCATGCCGAAAACCTGGTACGGGATGCCCGCGTATGCCAACACAGACGGCAAGGTCGTCTGCTTCTTCCAAGCTGCGAGTAAGTTCAACACGAGGTATGCCACGTTCGGCTTCCAGCATGATGCAAATCTCGACGAAGGCAACATGTGGCCCGCCTCCTTCGCGCTAATGAAGTTGACTGCCACTGAAGAGGCAAGGATCAGCGCGCTCGTGAAGAAAGCGGTAGGCTGAGGACTGGTCTCGCCACTAAAAGTTTCTTTATCATGGGTGGGTAAAGCTTGGCTTTTGCCCACCCTTTGTGTTAACCGACAATGGAAAATTTTTATTGATATGGGAGACTTAACATGACAACCAAACAACAACCAACGAGACTGAAAACCGCCCTCGCCCTTCGACACTCCCTTCGGTCGCAGGACAACGCTTCTCCCTCGACCTCGGAACTGCGCGCGCTTTTCAATGGCAGGGTCATCGCCCCGGACGATCCTCGCTACGAGCAGGCGCGCAAAGTTTTCGCTGGCGGCATTGACCGTCATCCGTCCGCGATCATCCGCGTGGCGGACGCGGGCGATGTGTCCCGCCTCGTGACGTTAGCGCGTGAGCACGGTTTTGAACTCGCGGTCCGCAGTGGAGGTCACAGCGGCGCGGGTCACAGCACGACGGATAGCGGCATCGTCCTTGATCTTTCTGCGATGAAAGATTTGCAGATCAACGTCGAAGAACGTACCGCATGGGTGGAGACGGGCATGACCGCTGGCGAATACACATCCGCCGTCGGCGCTCATGGACTGGCAACAGGCTTCGGTGACACAGGCTCCGTTGGCCTCGGCGGAATCACGCTTGGCGGGGGAATCGGATTCCTCGTCCGCAAATATGGACTGACAATTGATTCCCTGCTCGCCGCCGAAGTAGTAACAGCCGACGGACAACTTCTCCACGTGGACGACAAATCCCACCCCGATCTCTTCTGGGCAATTTGCGGTGGCGGAGGAAACTTCGGTGTTGCCACGCGCTTCAAATTCCGATTGCACGAAGTGGATATGATATTTGGAGGAATGCTCTTCCTGCCTGCCACACCGGATACCATCGCAGCATTCATCGCCGAGGCTGAATCCGCTCCCGAGGAACTTTCCACCATCGCGAATGTCATGACCGCGCCTCCCATGCCGTTCCTGCCTGCGGAGGTGCATGGTAAACCGATCATCATGGCAATGATGGTCTATGCGGGTGATCCCGCCGAGGGTGAGAAGGTCGTTGCGCCGTTCCGTGCGCTCGCCGCGCCATATGCCGACATGCTTCGCCCCATGCATTACCCGGAAATGTATCCGCCTGAAGAAGGCGGTGACTACCATCCCGTTGCCGCCGCGCGCACGATGTTCATTGACAGGGTTGACCGTTCTGTCGCCGGGACGATTCTGGAAAACATCAAGGCATCGACTGGCTCGATGGCAGTCACCCAGCTTCGAGTTTTGGGCGGAGCGATGGCGCGAGTCTCAGTGGATGCCACCGCGTTTGCCCATCGCAAATCCAAGATCATGGCGAACCTTGCCGCGTTGTACGAAAAGCCCGAAGAGAAGGAAATCCATGAAGCCTGGGTGACGGAATTCTTTTCCTCTTTACAGCAAAGCGACAAGGGGATGTATGTGAATTTCGTTGGCAATGAAGGCGAGGCGCACGTCCGCGCCGCGTATCCAGGCGGGACCTGGAAGCGGCTCAGCGCGATCAAAGCCAAATACGACCCGACGAATTTGTTCCGCCTCAATCAGAACATTTCGCCAAAGAGGAACCGAGATGAAGCAGGAAAGCAATGAACTTCCCAAACTGGCCGCACCTGCCCAGCGTGCATTACAAAGCGCAGACATCACCACATTGAAACAATTGACGGATGTCACCGAAACGGAACTTTTGCAATTGCACGGTATGGGGCGAAATGCGCTCGGCAAACTGCGAGAGGCGCTCAAGGCAAATGGATTATCTTTTCGTGAATCGAAGAAGATATCAGGAGGCAGCATGGACAAAACCATCCGCGCGCATCTGGACAATATTTATTCCGATGATGCTCAATTGCAAAACAAAGCCTATTCCACTTTAATGGAGAAAACCGAAAGACCCGTTGACTGGGCATACGAAGCCTGGGATGAACTCGTCGAAGGCTTGACGCATAAGGACAACCACGTCCGCGCGATTTCTTCTCAGTTGCTTGCAAATCTTGCAAAGAGCGATCCCAAAGGTCGAATGCTCAAGGATTTCGATAAACTGCTTGAAGTGACGAAGGATGAAAGATTTGTAACCGCGCGGCATTGCCTTCAATCCATTTGGAAGGTGGGGCTAGCAGGGAAGAACGCGCAACAATTGGTGGTGAAAGGTTTGGAAAAGCGTTTCCATGAGTGCGCTGCTGAGAAGAACTGCACCCTGATCCGCTACGACATCATTCAGGATTTACGCAACTTGTACGAGGCCACTACCTCCAGCGAAATCAAAGAGAAGGCATTGGAATTAATAGAATTAGAGCGGGATTTGAAGTATAAGAAGAAGTATGCAGGCGTGTGGAAGAAATAGAAGCCATGTCACCCTGAGGAAGCGTTCGTCGCGACCGAAGGGCCTCTGGCTGTATTGGTAGAGACTCTTCGCTCCGCTCAGAGTGACACAACAAAGGAATTGCAAATGAAAATCCATCTCGTGGACGGCACCTACGAATTATTCCGCAGTCATTTCGGCGCTCCACCGAAGAAATCTCCCGATGGTAGGGAGGTGGGCGCCACGCTCGGACTCGTACGAAGTTTGATGCTGCTGTTATCGAGTCCGGATGTCACGCATGTGGCGGTGGCCTTCGATCATGTGATCGAGTCCTTTCGCAATAAACTGTACTCAGGTTATAAAACAGGCGCGGGGGTAGACCCAAACCTCATGGCTCAATTTCCGCTGGCTGAAAAGGCGGTGTCCGCTTTGGGGCTGGTGGTCTGGCCCATGGTCAAGTTTGAAGCGGACGATGCCATTGCCACCGCAGTCGCGCGATTTAAGAAGGTCAAATCTGTCGAGCAGGTCGTCATCTGTTCGGTGGATAAAGATTTGATGCAAATGGTGGACGGAAAACGAGTCGTCAGTTGGGACCGCCGCCGCGAAATTGTCATGGACGAGAAGGGCGTGGTCGAAAAATTCGGCGTCAGTCCCAAATCCATTCCAGATTACCTTGCGCTTGTCGGTGATTCGGCGGATGGCTATCCAGGCATAAAAGGCTGGGGTGCGGCCTCCACTTCTGCCGTGCTTTTGCGTTTCAAACACATCGAGTCCATTCCCAAAGACCCGAACAAATTGGGGTTGGGCCTGGCTCGGGCTACGACTCTTGTTGAAAACCTTTGGCAAAATTATGACGATGCCATGTTGTTCAGGGAACTCTCCACTTTGCGTACGGATGTGCCGCTCAAGGAAACTTTCAATGATTTAAAGTGGGTAGGGGTGTATCCCCGCCTGAAAAAGTTATGTCACAAGTTGGGGGATGATCGGATTCCAGAACGGGTTACGAAATGGCGGTAATGGTAAAAGTTATTTACTATAGTGATTAAGAAAAATATTTTGAAAATTATGCAGGAGCACAGACGGTCAAATGCTTGGTGTAAACACCCATCAAACGGAGGATTTCGTCTGCTTGGGTTGCCAAAACCTTGAGTGCATCGTCAACCGATGCGACCAATTTGACAAACTCGTCGAAGTAGCGATTATGCGTGGCGGCCGTCTTGACTTTCTTCCACAGATACTCAATCGGATTGTAGTCTGGCGAGTAAGAAGGTAGTTGATGGACAATGAGGCGCTCTTTGTGTTTTTCAAAGAATTCGCGCGTGGACTTGCTGGTGTGATAGCGCGCTCCATCTTGGATGAGGATCACTTTGCCTGAAACTTGCGAAAGCAAGTGCAACAAAAAGGTCTGATAACTATCGCTTTGAAACCGTTCCTCCGTTCCTTGATAAACCAGTTGTCCGCTAAAGAACTCAATTGCGCCAAAAACTTTGCAGCCCTTGCGCAAGCCCGTCGTCTTGACCAGCGGTTGCCGTCCTTTGCGTCCCCAAGTGTAAGACAAGGAGCCCCACAAGGCAAAGCTGGCTTCATCGCCAAAGTACACGGGCGCGCCTAACTGTCTGGCTTGCTTCAAAATCTTCGGGAATTCCTTCTTCATCCAGCGTTGGCGGGCTTCCTCATCTAAATGATCCGAGATGAACCGTGCTTTTTGAAACGAGAAACCCGGATTGCCTAACAATTCGCACACGTAAAAACGGTTGTACATCACATGAAACTTTTGATAAATCAGATCCTGAATCAAGATGCTTGGCCAACAGCCCGTCGGATATCCGCAGGCTTCGGGCCCCTCTTCAATCCATTGCCCCAAATCGCGTTTTTGCGACTTGGTCAAGCGCGCTGGACGACCAGGTGTGTTTTGATACTCCAGACTATCAAACTGATATGCCAGGAAATTATTCAGCCAATTGTAGACCGTTTGTTGCGACACATTCCAAACCGACAGGATGGTCTCCAGCGCAACGTTACATCCGATCATCATCAACACCGACATATGGCGAACCGCGCGTTTGTCGCCGCGTTTATAGGCCTTGTCCAATTCCTGTTGAAAGCGCTGGACATTCGATTTCGAAAACGTTATTCTAAACATGGGATGTCTCCTTTTGCCTCGGATTGTCAGTCTTTGGCATAATGGTAAGACATCCCTTTCATTTTTCAAAGCCTAAAATTCAATTTCTTTTTCTTAAGGTCTATAGACCAAACACTACCCCACTAAAAAGGCAACAACCATCAATTTCCCCATCTACTGTCTAATGTCATGCTGAGCGACACTTGCGTGCGGTGCAAGTGTCGCTCAGAGTGACATGATATTTTGTCTACGTATTCAACGCCTGATCCAAATCCCAGAGAATATCCTCAATATCTTCAAGCCCAACACTCAGACGAATGAAATCAGGGCTGACACCTGCGGCGATCTGTTCTTCTTCGGAAAGCTGGGAATGGGTTGTGCTGGCAGGATGAATCGCAAGGGACTTTACATCGCCAAGATTGGCAACATGGCTGAAGATTTGCAGGCTGTCAATGAAACGCGCGCCCGCCTCCCTGCCGCCTTTCACGCCAAAGCCCAACATGGCGCCAACACCTTTTGGTAAATATTTTTTTGCCTTTTCGTGATCGGGGTGGCCTGGCAATCCGGAATACGTAACCCACTTAACTTTTGGGTGGCTCTCAAGAAATTCGGCAACGCGTTGCGCATTTTTTGTATGTCGTTCCATGCGTAGGGACAGGGTTTCCAACCCTTGCAGGAATAACCACGAAGCAATCGGCTGTTGACAGGCGCCGAAGTCCCGCAGGATGCCTGAGCGCGCTTTTGAAATGAACGCAAGCGGCCCGAAATCGTCAGCGTAGATAATGTTATGGTAGGAGGGATCAGGTTCGGTGAAGTTTTTGAAGCGTCCGCTTTTTTTCCAATTGAATTTGCCTTTGTCCACGATCACGCCGCCGATGGAGGTGCCATGTCCCCCAATGAATTTTGTGGTTGAGTGCGTGACGATATCCGCGCCCCATTCGAAGGGTCTACACAAATACGGCGTGGCGAAGGTGTTGTCGATCATCAAAGGAATGCCGAATTCCTCGGCGATTTTTGAAACTTCATCAAATGGAAATACATTCACCAGCGGATTGCTGATGGTTTCACCGTAAATAATTTTTGTGTTCGGTTGAATCGCACGGCGGAAATTTTCAGGGTCGGTTGGGTCAACCAGGGTGACGTTGATTCCCAATCTCGGAAATGTATATTTAAATTGGGTCACCGTCCCGCCATATAAGGTGGATGTGGAGACGATGTGATCGCCTGCTCCGCAAATGGTGAGGATGGCTGTCACCTGCGCCGCGTGGCCCGAGCTGACCTCCAGCGCGCCGACTCCGCCCTCGAGGCTGGCCATGCGTTTCTCGAAAACATTCGTCGTCGGGTTGGAGATGCGGGTGTAGATATTCCCTTCCTCCTGCAAGGCAAAGAGACGCGCCGCCCGTTCGGTGCTTTTGAGATCGTACGCGGAGGTTTGGTAAATTGGGACGGCGCGGCTTCCCGTTACGGGGTCTGGGGTGTAGCCTTCATGCAGTTGACGGGTGGTAAAACCGAAGGTGCGGTTTGAATTCATGGTATTTCCTTCTTTCCTGCTTATCTGGCTTTTTGGGGAATATCGTTCGGGTCGAACGGGGTGGCTTGATAGACGTAGTAATTCAACCAGTTTGCGTACAACAAATTGGCATGTCCACGCCAGCGGACGTTGGGTGGCCGGGTCGGGTCGTTCTTTGGATAATAATTTTGCGGGACATGAATGGGAAGTCCCTTGTTGATATCGCGGTCGTATTCGGCTTTGAGGGTCAGCGGGTCGTATTCCGAGTGGCCTGTGATGAAAAGGTGGCGTCCATCTTTGGAACCGACGATGTACACGCCCGCTTCCTCTGATTCGGCGAGCAGTTGTAGTTCGTCCACCTTCTCCACGTCTGCGCGGCGGATCTCGGTGTGGCGGGAGTGGGGGGCGAGGAAAATGTCATCGAATCCCCGCAGCAGGCTCTCGGTCGAAGAAAGGATGCGGTGCTCATAGACGCCGAACATCTTGTGGGGGAGGTCATATTTGGGAATGCCGTATTTATGATAAAGCGCGGCTTGCGCTCCCCAGCAAATATAAAAATTGGATTCGACATTTGACTCAGCCCAGTCGAAAATTTGGGTGAGCTCATTCCAATAATCCACTTCCTTGAAAGGCATTTGCTCCACGGGCGCGCCAGTGACGATGAGACCGTCGAACTTTTCGTTTTCGATCTCGTCGAAGGTGACGTAATGCTCCAGCAGATGATCCGCGTCGGTGTTTTTGGATTCGTATGTGGCGGTGTGAAGCAAGGTCACTTCCACCTGAAGCGCGGAGTTGGAGAGCAATCGCAATAGCTGTGTTTCGGTTGCGACTTTGGTGGGCATGAGATTCAAGATGGCAACACGCAGCGCGCGAATATCCTGATGGAGCGCGCGGTCCTCATCCATGATGAAGATGTTTTCGCGTTCAAGAATTGCGCGGGCGGGCAGGGTGGTTGGAATTTTTACGGGCATGATTTGATTTGAATGGAGAATGAGGAATGCAGAATGCAGAGGTTTTATTCTGCCTTCTGCATTAACTATTGAGCGCTTGCTCCAGGTCCCAGAGAATATCGCTGATATCCTCCAGCCCAATGCTCAAGCGGATGAAATCGGGGCTGACGCCGGCGGAGACCTGCTGCTCTTCGCTAAGCTGGCTGTGGGTGGTGGTGGCTGGGTGAATGGCGAGACTGCGCGCATCGCCGACGTTGGCGAGGTGGCTGAACAGTTGCAGGCTTTCGATGAATTTCTTGCCAGCTTCCACGCCGCCTTTGATGCCGAAGCCGAGAATTGCGCCCTTGGGTAAATATTTTTTCGCGCGCGCGTAATCAGGGTGACTCTTGAGACCAGGATATTTGACCCAACTGACCTTCGGATGCTTCTCGAGATATTCGGCAACGGCTTGCGTATTTTCCACGTGGCGTTCCATGCGCAGGCTCAACGTCTCGATGCCTTGAATGGTCTGCCATGAATTGAACGGCGACTGGCACGCGCCGATGTCGCGCAACACATGCACACGCGCTTTGATTGCAAACGGAGGCAAGCCAGCGCCTACGAGGCTGGAATACACAAGGCCGTGATAGGAAGGATCGGGCGTGTTGAAGTTTTCAAACTTACCATTGCTGAAATCATAATTACCGCCGTCCACGATGATGCCGCCGATGGATGTGCCGTGTCCGCCGATGAATTTGGTGGTGGAGTGGGTGATGACGTGCGCGCCCCACTCGAACGGGCGGAAGAGATACGGCGTGGCGAAGGTATTGTCGATGAATAAAATCAGCCTGTGTTTCTTCGCGATCTCGGAAGCTTCCTCGAAGGGGAACACCGCAATATCGGGATTGCCCAATGTCTCGCCGTATAAAATCTTTGTGTTTGGCTGGATGGCCGCTTCAAAATTCTTCGGGTCGGTTGGGTCAACAAACGTAACTTCGATTCCCAGCTTGGGCAGGGTGTACGCAAATTGATTGTATGTGCCGCCATACAAACGGGATGATGAAACGATATGGTCGCCCGCATTGAGCAGGGTGAAAATTGCCTGAGCCTGCGCAGCGTGACCAGAACTCGCAGCCAATGCCGCCACACCGCCTTCGAGCGCCGCAATGCGCTGTTCGAGCACGTCGGTGGTTGGGTTCATCAGGCGGGTGTAAATATTTCCCAACTCTTTAAGCGCGAACAAATTCGCGGCGTGTTCCGTGTTCTTGAACTGATAGCTCGTTGTTTGATACAACGGCACGGCGCGGCTCCCCGTGGTGGGGTCGGGGGAATAGCCCGCGTGCAATTCACGGGTGGCGAAACCTAACTTGCGATCTTTGATTGTGGACATATTGAGTTTTCTCCTCTTGAATAATGTTTACCCGCCCTTCAGAAGAGATAAATTCAAATGGGGAAGTGCGTCGCACCAGACGGAACAGGAAAATCTTTATCGAGGAGATTTATCTACTTGATCAGAAAAATCTACCCATCTGGTGCGACGCACCCTCATCCATTAAAAAAATAACCTCTTCTGAAAGTACAAGAAGAGGTATACGTCTATACCGTCCTCTCATCTTCCAGATATGAATGACATTTTGCTGTCATTCCTATTTGCCGAATTTGGCACCATAACTATTGTCTGGTTGCCGAGGCTTCAAAGGGTCGGTCCCTCAGCCTCTCTGGATAAGAGCGAATATTTAATTTCGCGGTTTATATCATGCGGTTTATGATTATGTCAAGGGTTTGGACAATCAAGACCGGAAGATTACCCGTTTGGGTCATCTTTATAAAAGTAGGTCGCGCTTTTAGCGTGACGTCACGTTGCAAACGTGACCTACAATAACCCTTCATTCACCAACAACTCAGCGTTATAGATGGATGCCCCCGCCGCACCGCGAATCGTGTTGTGTGAAAGCACAACAAATTTAAGATCAAGGATTGGATCACGCCTCACGCGGCCTACTACTGTCGTCATGCCTTTGCCCGTTAATCGGTCGAGTCTTGGCTGAGGCCTGTCCGCTTCATCTCTGACCGAGATAACTGGTCGCGGTGACGATGGCAATTCCCTCGCTGATGGGTGAGCAGTGAAATCGCGTAACGCTTGAATCGCAATTTCGGGCTCAACAGGTTTGTCCAATGCCACACTCGCGCATACGGTATGACCATCGATCACCGCCACGCGATTGGTGTGCGCACTAAACGCAATGTCTGCGAGGTTGATTTTATTACCCGCAAATTTTCCGAGCATCTTGCGCGGTTCCCATTCCACTTTTTCTTCTTCGCCGCCATTGCCCACATTGGGAATGACATTGTCAATGATGTCCAGCGAAGGCACGCCAGGGTAACCCGCGCCCGAAAGCGCCTGCAACGAGACCATGAACACTTTTTTCACGCCGAAGGCATCGTCCAATGCCTTGAGCGCAATTGTGAGTCCCGTGCTCGTGCAGTTGGGATTTGTGACAATACATCCGCTCCAGCCATTGTTCTTACGCTGCTGCTTGACCAGTTGGACATGCTCCGCGTTGATCTCGGGCAGCAGCAACGGCACATCCTCACCGCGCCGATACGAGGATGCGTTCGAGCAAACTGCCGCGCCTGCTTTTGCAAACTGCGGTTCAAGTTCATTGGCGATTTCCGTGTGCAACGCCGAAAAGACGATCTTTACTTGCACCGCATCGGTGCTGGCTGGCACGACAACCATATCGCGGGCGTATTCGGGCATGGGAACATCCAACACCCAGCGCGCGGCTTGTGAATATTTTTGTCCAACCGAACGGTCCGATGCGGCGAGTGCCACCACCTTGAACCAGGGATGATTATCCAGCAGCGAGATGAACCGCTGACCGACAGAACCTGTCGCGCCGAGAATGGCTACGGGGATTTGAGATTGGGGCATGATAAGAACTCCTTTGATTTTTTACTCTGGTGGTCGAGTAGCGAGCGCGATGCGCTGAGTTTATCGAAGCGTTCGTTGCGAGCGTATCGAGACCACCAATTTCGAGAATGATTTTTATAACAAGGGTTGCTTTACTGCGCGGTGGTCTCGATACGTTCCTCGCCGCAAAGCGGCTCGGAACTACTCGACCACCAGGTATTTATTGCACAATCAACTCATGCAGCGTCTTCACCGCATTCTCCGTATCCGCCGCATCCACAACGAGAGAGATGGACACTTCCGAAGAACCCTGCGCAATGGCGAGCACGTTGACGCCGTCATTACCAAGTTTGCTGAATACCCTGCCTGAAACGCCAGGTGTGTGACGCATCCCTGCACCGACAACGGTGATGATCGAAACATCCTCGGTTGCCCAGACGCGGTCAATGTCATCGTCTGCGATTTCGGCGGCGAAGGATTTTTCAAGCGCAGATAATACCGTGGACGCAAGTTCCGAAGGCACCGCAAAACAAATGGACTGTTCCGACGAAGCCTGCGTAATCAGCGGAACGCTTGTGCCTGTGGATGCCACCGCACCGAACGCGCGCGCCGCCACGCCAGGCACGCCCAGCATACCGCGCCCTTCAATCGTCACCAGCCTTTGCTTGCGGATGGCGGTTACGGCTTTGATGACTTTTCCGTCCACTTTGCCGTTGCTTTTGACCGTGGCGATCAGCCGCGTGCCAGGGTGACTGGGATTGAACGTGTTGCAAATGCGCAATCCAATGCCTGCATCCAACACGGGGCGGATGGTTTTTGGGTGCAGCACTTTCGCGCCGTAATAAGCGAGTTCCGCGATCTCGCTGTAGCTGATCTCTGGTAATGTTTTCGCCTCTTTCACAATGCGCGGATCGGTCGTCATCACGCCATCCACATCCGTCCAGATCCAGACATCGTCGGCGGGCAATACGGAACCGATGATGGCGGCGGAGTAGTCGCTGCCGCCGCGCCCGAGAGTGGTGATCGCGCCTTCGGGGGTTGCGCCGATAAAGCCAGTAGTAATGGGAATGATTCCTTCATCCATCAATGGATTCAATAGCCCCCGTGTCTTTTCTGTTGTGGCTTTGAAATCGGGGTGTGCGTTTTGGTAATGAGCATTGGTAACAACGAACTCTGTCGACTCAATGGCTTTGGCTTTGATTCCCGCGTCATTCACGACAGCCCCCAGCAAGCGGACGCTCATCCTCTCGCCGAGCGATGCGACTGCATCCATTGCGCGCGGACTGGCTTCGCCAAGCACGGCAATCGCTTTGCACAAGTCCACGAGTGAGAGGATCAGCGCATTGATTTCCGCTTTTGCCTGCTCACGAAGTTTCTCATCCTTGATGAGCGCATCGGCAGCGGCGAAGTGTTTTTCTCTCAGTGTGGATTCTGCCGCTGGAAGTGAATCAACTTTCCCTTGCGAAGCGGAAGCGGCAGAGTCCAATAGCAGATTCGTCACGCCAGACATGGCAGATGTCACAACCACGACGCGGTTCCAATTCTTCTTCGCATCCCGAATGATCTGCGTGGCGCTTTTCAACGCATCCGCCGAACCGACAGATGTCCCCCCGAATTTCATGACGAGCGTTTGTTTTTCTGGCATGATGTTCTCCTTTGGTTTTCCCTCTCCTTTTAGGAGAGGGGCAGGGGTGAGGTCAAGACAACAAAAACGCCCCACGTTGCCGTGAGGCGTGAGGCGTTGTGTGTTCTGAAATCCGTTTTTTACGGTTATCTCTGACCAAGCACAAAGGCCCCACGGCGTTTACCGGAGGTAGTGGTCATGGTACCAAGGCCGTGTTTTGTGCTTTTCAGAAGGTTGTGCATAATTGGGCGGTATTCTATGCGAGTGATGGATTGATGTCAAGGGATGAGTTTTGAAGGTTGCCCATTTGGGTAATCTTCAAAAATTGGTTTCTTCAAAACCATTGACTCATTTCACATCAGTAGTAGAATTGCGCCCAATATGTTTTCAACGTTTGCACTCCCGCGTACCCGTCGTCCGAAGCCTGCTTCTCACCGAGAAGGTCGGGATCTTTTTGTTTGGATGATGGAATAGCAAAAACAAACGCGCGCTGAAACACACGCACAAGTCAATCCAAAACAGCCCTCCTTCTCGGAGGGCTGTTTTTATTTGTCAGGTAAAAAATCTTTAAACACGAAGGACACGAAGTACACAAAGGTTTAAAGGTTTTAAGGTTTCCTTCGTGACCGTTGTGTCCTTTGTGTTTAAGCTTTTACCATCATAGGAGTAAAAAATGAACCCAAAATCAAAACCGCAAGTGAAGAAAGTTGTCCTCGCCTATTCCGGCGGACTGGACACATCCGTGATCGTGCCGTGGCTCAAAGAGAACTATGGCTGTGAAGTCGTTTGCTTTTGTGCAGACGTGGGGCAGGGCGATGAAGACATGCGCGGACTCGAACAGAAGGCCATTAATAGCGGCGCGAGTCAGTGCATTATCCATGACATGAAAGAAGAGTTTGCTGCTGAATATCTTTTTCCAATGCTGAAAGCGGGGGCGGTGTATGAACACAAGTATTTATTGGGCACATCGGTGGCCCGTCCATTAATTGCGAAACATCTTGTTGATGTAGCTCACGAAGTTGGCGCGGATGCGATTGCGCACGGCGCGACAGGCAAGGGGAACGATCAGGTTCGTTTTGAATTAACCGTCATGGCGCTTGACCCACGCCTCAAGATCATCGCTCCGTGGCGCGAGTGGAATATCCGCTCTCGTGAAGATGCGATTGCGTATGCCGCGAAACACAATGTACCAGTCACTGCCACGATCAAATCCATTTACAGCCGCGACTCAAATCTCTGGCATCTTTCGCACGAAGGCGGTTTGCTTGAAGACCCGTGGAATGAACCCGAAGAAGCAATGTTCCAACTTTCCACTTCGCCGGAGAATGCGCCTGAGCAGGGTGAGTATGTGGAGATCGAATTTGAAAGCGGCAATCCCATCGCGGTAAATAGCGAAAAACTTTCCGCCGCAAAAATTGTCGAAACGCTGAATGCCATCGGCGGTGCGCATGGCATTGGCCGCGTGGATCTCGTTGAGAATCGCCTTGTCGGTATGAAGTCACATGGCGTGTATGAAACTCCGGGCGGCACCATTCTGCTTTATGCGCATCGCGAACTCGAGTCACTTGTGCTTGACCGCGAGACCATGCACTTCAAGGAAATGGTCGCTGTGAAATATGCCGAAGTCACTTACAACGGGTTGTGGTTCACGCCTCTCCGCGAAGCGATTGACGCTTTCGTTAACGCAACACAAGGCCCTGTCACAGGTCTCGTGCGGCTCAAACTTTACAAGGGCAACATCATCACTGCGGGAAAGAAATCCCCGTTCAGTTTGTATCGCGAAGATTTCGCCACCTTCGGCGAAGAAGATGTCTACGATCAGAGTCACGCCGAGGGTTTCATTCGCCTTTATGGCCTCAGCATGAAAGTCCGCGCGATGAACGGCCTGCCCGTTTCGGGTCTCGATATGCCGAAGCCTGATTATTCGAAGTTCAAACGCGATTAGGTAGACAAGTACATAAGTACACACGTATACAAGACCTGTTTACTTGTTTACCTGTATACCTGTTTACAAGGAGTTCACATGACCCTCTGGGGTGGACGCTTTTCAACCAAACTAAACGAACAAGCCTGGGATCTAAATTCCTCCCTGCCTGTTGACCAGCGCATGGCAGTTCAGGATGTGGATGGTTCCATTGCGTGGGCGAACGCTTTGCACAAAGCAAATATTCTTTCGGATGAAGAACACGTCTCCATCTCGCTCGGGCTTGCTACTGTCAAAAAAGAATTCGCTTCGGGACAGTTTTCCTTCGCCCCCGCTGATGAAGATATTCACACCGCCGTCGAGCGCCGCCTCACCGAGATCATTGGCCCCCTCGCTGGCAAGCTCCACACAGGACGCAGCCGCAACGATCAAGTCGCCACCGACTTTCGCTTGTGGATGTTGCAAACCATTCCGCAATTAGATTCCGCATTCAAAAATCTGCAATCCGCATTGGTCAAGCAAGCCGAACTCGCAGGTGAGACTCTCATGCCTGGCTACACTCATCTGCAAAGAGCACAGCCGATTCTGCTTTCGCACTGGTGGCTGAGTCATTACTGGCCGCTACAACGCGACCGCGAACGCCTCACAGATCTAGTTGCACGAGTCTCCATTCTTCCGCTTGGAAGCGGCGCACTGGCTGGTACACCTGTTCCCGTGGACCGCGCTGCGTTGGCTGAATCCCTTGGCTTTGCAGTCGCTTCACCCAACAGCCTCGACTCCGTTTCAGACAGAGACTTCGCTGCTGAGTTTTTATTCTGCGCCACGATGACAGGCATTCACCTGAGCAAACTTTCGGAGCAAATTGTTTTGTACACCAGCGCCGAGTTTAGTTTCTTTGAACTCTCAGACGCGTTTTCCACGGGTTCGAGTCTCATGCCGCAGAAGAAGAATCCTGATGTCTTCGAACTGACACGCGGCAAGGCTGGCACGTTGATTGGCATGTTGACAGGCTTGCTCGCAACGCTCAAAGGCTTGCCATCGACTTACGATAAAGATTTACAGGAAGATAAAGCGCCTGTTTTTCAGGCAACAGATACTTTGCTTGCCATTCTACCAGTCATCGCTGGCGCGTTGCGGACGATCACTGTGAAACCTCAACGAATGCGAAACGCAATTGACTCGTTCATGATGGCAACTGACTTGGCGGATTATCTCGTCAGCAAGGGAATCCCGTTTCGCGAGACGCACGCGATAGCAGGAAAAGCTGTCCGCGTGGCGGGGGAGAAAAATGTTGGGCTGGAGGAACTGTCACTCGAAGCGTATCAGGCGCTCTGTCCAGCATTTGAAGCGGATGTGTATCAGGTCTTCGACCCGATGAAATCCGTCGAAAAAAGAAATGCAATTGGCGGCACGAGTCTCCAATCCGTGAAAATGCAGATTGCAAAATGCAAAATGCAGAATAGTAAATAGTGCAGAGTGTTCTTCATTCTGCATTCTAAATTCATCATTTAAAAATAAGGAGAATAAAAAATGTCTACTATTACCTGCCCTGAATGTGAAGCTCAAGTTGAGTTGGAATCTGGAACCGAAGTTGGTGAGATCATTGTGTGCCCTGATTGCGGCGTTGACCTCGAAGTGATTGCGATTGATCCTGCTGCTGTTCAACTCGCGCCCATGGAACAGGAAGATTGGGGAGAGTAAATGCAGAAGTTAGAATGCAGAATTTTATTGTGCATTCTGCATTCCTCATTCTTCATTTCTGAGGTCTTATGCAACGACGATTGAAAATTGGCGTTTTATATTCCCGTGTGCGCGTGGAAGAAAAATGGATTTTCGCGGCGATGGAAAAGCGCGGCATTGATTATGAACGACTCGATGATCGCGCCATTTCATTTGACCTGGAGAATCCCGAACCGTGGCGCGCATTTGACGCGGTGCTGGAACGCAGCATTAGTTACACAAGCGGACTGTATACCCTGCGATTGTTGAACGCGTTCGGCGTACCGACGGTGAACAGCGCGTCGGTGGCAGAGATTTGCGGCGATAAGTTGATGACCAGCGCCGTGCTTGCGCGCGATGGAGTTCCGCAACCGCATAACGCGACCGCGTTCACGCCCGAAGCCGCGCTCGAAGCGATTGAGGCGTTTGGGTATCCCGTTGTGTTGAAACCCGTCGTCGGCTCGTGGGGACGCTTGCTGGCGAAGGTCAACGACCGTGACGCAGCTGAAGCCGTGCTTGAACATAAAGCCACGCTTGGCTCGGTGCAGCATTCTGTTTTCTATATTCAAGAGTTCATCGAGAAGCCAGGACGCGACATCCGCGCGGTGGTGATTGGCGAGCGTGTGCTGACGGCGATGTATCGCAAATCCGAGCATTGGATCACGAACACGGCGCGCGGCGGCGAAGGTGAAATTTGCCCACTCACACCTGAGATTGAAGAACTGTCTTTGCGCGCGGCGAAGTCTGTGGGTGGAGGCGTGCTGGCAATTGACTTGATCGAACATACCGAGCGCGGGTTGATTGTCAATGAGATCAATCACACGATGGAGTTTCACACGATGCAGCCGTTGAGCGGGATTGATATCGCGGGTGAGATTGTGGAGTATGTAGTGAAAATGGCAAGGATGAAGGATGAGGAATGAAGAACGTAAACAAGTAGACAGGTATACAGGTATACAAGTTGGTTGTTGCGTTTACATGTTTACTTGTGTACGTGACTACGTGCCCACTGAAACGAAAAGGAGCAATTATTGATGACTACGGTTTCTATTATCGGCGGGTCTGGTTATGGCGGTGGTGAATTATTGAGATTATTGCTCGCTCATCCCAATGTGGAGGTGAAGCAGGTGACTTCGCGCTCGCATTTGGGTGAGTACGTGTATCAAGTCCACCCGAATCTGCGCAAGCGGACTCAACTCAAGTTTAGCGATCCTGCCGCGCTTGAGTCAGTGGATATTTTATTTCTTGCCCAGCCGCATGGACAGGCACAGCACAACATTGAGCAGTATGCAAAACTTGCGCCGAAAATAATTGACCTCGCGGCAGACTTCCGTCTGCGGGATGCGGCGTTTTACGAGAAATGGTACGGCGAGAAACATGCCGCGCCTGGGTGGTTGAGCAAGTTTGTGTATGGTTTGCCTGAACTGCGCCGCGCTGAAATTTCTAAAGCGAATTACATTAGCGGGGTGGGATGCAATGCCACGGCGAGTAATCTCGCGCTTCTGCCATTGGTCAAAGCGGATTTGATTGACTTGTCCGCGCCAGTGATTATTGAGATAAAGGTCGGCTCGTCGGAAGGTGGGGCGGAGGGGAGTTCTGGTTCGCTTCATGCGGAACGCGCAAATGTGATTCGGACATTCTCCGCGTTTGGACATCGCCATACCGCGGAAGTGATTCAGGAAATGGGAGTAAAAGATATTTCGCTGACCATGACCGCAGTGGATTTGGTGCGTGGGGTTTTAGCGACGGCTCATGCAAAAGTGAAACAAAGTGTTGTCACGAAAGATTTGTGGAAAGCCTACCGCGCAGTGGCAAATGAAAATCCGTTCGTGCGCGTGGTCAGGGAACAGCGTGGTATTTATCGCGTGCCAGAGCCGAAGATTTTGGCAGGCTCGAATTACGCGGATTTGGGATTCGAACTGGACGAGAGCAACGGGCATGTTGTTTCGATATGCGCGATTGACAACCTGATGAAGGGCGCGTCGGGCTCGGCGGTGCAGTGTATGAATTTGATGATGGGGTGGGAGGAGACGGTGGGTTTGGAGTTTGCGGGGCTGCATCCAATATAAGGATGAAGGATGAATGATGAAGGATGAATTATCTGTTACAGTCGTAAAACTTGGTGGAACAGACGGCGTGGATTTTTCTGCGATTTGTGCGGACGCGGTGGAATTGTTGAAGCAAGGCAAGCGCCTTGTCTTTGTGCATGGCGGGTCTGCGGAAGCGAATGCGTTGGGCGAAAAACTTGGAACTCCGCCCAAGATGATTACCTCGCCTTCTGGGTACACCTCGCGCTATACGGACCGCAAGACGCTGGAAATCTTTTTGATGGCGGTCAATGGCAAGGTCAATTCGCTGCTGACGGAGCAATTGCAAATGCTGGGAGTCAATGCCTTTGGTCTGTGCGGACTCGATGGCAGACTGATTCAAGCCACGCGCAAAGATTCGATTCAAAGCATTGACGCGGAGCGTGGCAAGCGCAAAATTATCCGCGACGATTACACGGGTAAGATCGAGAATGTGAACAGCGAGTTGCTTCACATGTTATTGAACGCTGGTTATCTGCCTGTGATCGCGCCAGTGGCTGTCAGTGAAAAAGGCGAGGCGTTGAATGTGGATGCAGATCGCGCGGCGGCGATGGTGGCATCTGCGCTCAAGGCGGAGACTCTGCTGTTGCTCACGGCGGTGCCTGGGCTGATGAAGAATTTCCCAGACGAGTCCACGCTCATTCGGCAACTGCCGCAGAGTCAACTGTCGGCGGCGGGTGAGGCGGCGCAGGGTCGCATGAAGAAAAAAGTATTGGGCGCGGAGGAAGCGTTAAAGGGCGGCGTGAGTCGCGTCATCATCGCGGATGGGCGAATTCAAAATCCGATCTCAAATGCTTTATCAGGAAACGGAACGGTGATCGAATAACGGAGTCGAAACGCTTTGCGTCCCGACTTTCGATGGTCCAACGTCTGGAGACGTTGGACTCCGAGAAGCGAGGAAAATTATGGACATTATTGAAATTGAAAACAAACATGGCGCAGGAACTTATACCAAACAGCCGCTGGTCATCGTGCGCGGACAAGGCGCGTTGTTGTTTGACGTGGACGGCGTGGAATACTTGGATTGCTCGTCGGGACATGGCGTTGCCAACCTTGGTCACGCCCACCCGAAAATTGCTGAGGCGATCTACAAGCAGGCTTCCACGCTGATAACGCTTTTTGAAACCTTCCCCAACGATAAACGCGCGGAGCTGATGGAAAAGGTCACATCACTGGTAAATGGACTGGACAGAGTCTTCTTTTGCAACTCAGGGACCGAGTCTGTTGAAGCGGCTTTCAAGTTTGCGCGCATTTCAACGGGACGAAAGAATATCGTCGCTGCCATGCGCGCCTTCCACGGGCGGACGTATGGCGCGCTCTCCGCGACGTTCAATAAAAAATATCGTGAGGGATTTGAGCCGCTTGTGCCAGGATTTAGTCATGTGGCGTATAACAACATCGGAGCGTTAGACAAAGCCGTGACCGATGAAACTGCCGCGGTAATTTTGGAAGTGGTGCAAGGTGAAGGCGGTGTGTATCCCGCCAGCGCGGAATATATTCAAGCCGCGCGGCGGATTTGTGATGAGCGCGGTGCGTTGTTGATCGTGGATGAAATCCAGACAGGCTTTGGGCGCACGGGCAGGATGTTTGCGATTCAGCATTTTGGCGTCACGCCTGATTTGCTGACTTGCGCCAAGTCACTGGCGGGCGGTGTGCCGATAGGCGCAGTCTTGATTGGCAAAAAAGTGCAGAACCTTACGCCAGGCGTGCACGGCTCGACCTTTGGCGGGAATCCGCTTTCGTGCGCGGCAGGAGTCGCGGCATTGACTGTGATGGAAGAGGAAGATTTGCCGGGTCAGGCTGAGGCGAAGGGCAAGTATCTGATGGAGAAGTTGAAGAAGATCGAATCGCCCAACATCCGCGAAGTGCGTGGACTTGGCTTGATGATTGGTATCGAGATGAAGCAAAAGGTCGCGCCGTATATCAAGGCATTGCAGGAGAAGAAAATTATCGTGCTGAATGCAGGCATGACGGTGATTCGTCTGTTGCCGCCGCTGGTAATTACCTATGAGCAGATTGATCATCTGGTGGATGTGCTGGCGGAAGCACTGTCAGCGGACTCTGTCACGGAATAACGGACGAAAACGGATAAACGGATGAGTGATTTTGACACGCTGATTGGGTTGGTTTCGCAATATAGCCCCTCGGGACAGGAGCGCGGCGCGGTGGAGTGGCTGGTGGCGCGGATGAAGTCACTGGGCTATGACGATGCTTTTATTGATGAAGTGGGTAACGCGGTTGGTGTGATGGGGAAGGGGTCGAATCAGGTGGTGGTGCTGGGTCACATTGATACGGTGACTGGGGAGATAAAGGTAGAGCAAATTGCCAATTTGCTCTACGGGCGCGGCTCGGTGGATGCAAAAGGTCCGCTGGCTTGTTTTGTGGATTCAGTGGCGCAGGTTGGAGCAAAAGAGGACTGGCAGTTTGTGGTGATTGGCGCAGTGGAAGAGGAACGCAATTCAGAAGGTGCGCGGTTTGTGGCGAATCAATACAAACCAGATTTTGCGATTATTGGGGAACCGAATCAATGGGATCGGATCGCACTTGGCTACAAAGGAAGCGCGTGGGCGCAGGTGACGGTCAAGCGCGGACAAGTCCACTTGGCAAGCGGCGAGCAGACTGCGGCTGAAGCGGCTGTGGAAGCGTGGCTGAAGATCAAAGCATATGTGGATTCGTTCAATGCGGATAAGTCAAAGGTATTCGATAAATTATTGCTCACGTTGCACGGAATGGATTCTGACTCAAATGATTTTGAACAATGGGCGATGTTGAAGGTTGGGGTTCGCCTGCCTGTGACTGTTTCGCCAGAGAATTGGTATGGAAAATTAAAAGAATTTACAAGTGACAGTCACCTTCAAGGTGACTGTCACTTACTGGTCGAACCGATAGGATTCGCCATCCCAGCGTGGAGTTGCGAGAAAAATACTCCGCTGGTGCGTGCTTTCTTAAGTGGCATCAGGTCACAGGGCGGGGAGCCGCGTTTCGTAAATAAAACGGGAACGGCTGATTTGAACGTCGTCGCGCCTGTGTGGAAATGTCCAGCCGTGGTATATGGTCCAGGTGATTCTGTGTTGGATCACACACCGAATGAGCATATTAATTTGGATGAGTATCAAAAAGCGGTGGACGTGTTGAGCGCCGCATTGGTTAAATTAACATCGTAGGTCACGCTTCAAGCGTGACCTACTTGAGGAATCTCGTTCGGGTCAAACGGCGCGACTTGATAGACGTAGTAATTCAGCCAGTTTGAATACAACAGATTCGCATGTCCACGCCAGTGGATATAATAGACTTTATCGGAAATAAAGATTTGGTCATAACCTCAACGGCTTTTTTCTGTGGTCAACGCGAAGGTTGTGCAAACTACAAGCAATCACCATGACCAAATCCGAAAAATTGTCCTTCGTGTTTCTCA
>Ga0194126_10000950_pt1 | contig 49180 bp, 45 predicted proteins | sample TA2KigC150mmetaG_FD_148641 | JGI IMG/M metagenome (GOLD analysis project Ga0194126, IMG submission 148641) | Freshwater microbial communities from Lake Tanganyika, Tanzania - TA2015035 Kigoma Deep Cast 150m | ecosystem: Environmental > Aquatic > Freshwater > Lake | place: Tanzania: Lake... | reverse complement strand
TATATTTCCAAGAAAAAGATAATCCCGGCACGAGAAGCGTTAAAACGTCTTCGCGATGGGAATCGCAGGTTCGTATCGAACAGAAGGGACAGGGTCAGACCTTCATTATTCAACAACGAAATGCCCCTTCAACACTTCAATCTCTTTCTGAAATTTTATCTCTTTTTACCCTCACTGCCCGAACATAGTGCCTGATGTTGTTGTCTGTATATGCATAGTCGCAAAAGCCGGAGTCAAACCAAACGGCCCACGCCATGCCACCCTTCCTGAAATCAGACGTCCATACCCTTTTCTGGCGTGGGTCAAATACCGGATCTATGTGCAAATCACCGCCTTTTTTTGCCGGTTCTATTAAAGAAATGGCCTCCTCCAGGGTTGGCAGACGCCAGTCATTATAACCGGCAAACCGCTCTTTGTTCAGTGCGGAAATATAGTTCTTCGCATCCCGGTAGTTCATATCATTCTGCGAACCCGCCTGCTGCCACATCAGGCAACTGACATTGTCATACACTACCTTTCCGTTTTTTTGCATTTCATACTTATGTGAAACGCCATGACCGGCAGCATTCCGGCGGAAATCAAACAACCCCTTTTCCCTCAGCATGGTTTGCACTACTTCGGGCGACAATGCCTCTTCCGGTGCAGCGCGCAATGCCGTTCCGGTAACCGATGCACATACCGGATGTGCAGTTCTCTCTGGTTCGGAAACGGCAGCTTTATTATGGACTATCGATATTACCACCCAACCGATTATTATGGGAAAAAGAATGCCTGGGATGAAAGAGAACCGCCCGTTCTTAGGCCGTTGTATGGTGTTAAAGTAATCTTTGCGCGGGATATCTTGCATATTTTTTCCGTTCAACCAATTTTGGATGGATATGTTTAAAGCATTATACTAAAAGATTGTTTATTGGCCTATTAATTAATGGTAACATTTCACGTGGAATTATGGATGGCTGCAAGGAGGACCACTAAGAAATGCTATTGACAATTTTCTACGCTGTACATATTATTGCATGGAAGAAATACCGTAATAAAATCTGTGCAATCTGTGTTTTTTATTGTTTGCACATAAAAACTTGACTCATTTGTGAAGATAAACAGTAGACAATGTGTTTAATGGATAAAGGAGGTAAAATGAAGATAATGAAATTTACTGCGATGAACTGTTTCATGGCTTTTGTCGTTATCAATTGCGCGACACCGGCATTTTCTACTGCAGGGGGTTTGATTGATATGGGCTATGGCAGCAGAGGCGGAAGTATGGGGGCTGGATCGGCACGTTCACAAGAACCTATCCAGCCAATTCCCATCAGCTTTGACTGGAACAGCGCAAAGATAGAATTAGGGAAGAAATTGTTTTTTGAACCCAGATTGTCCAAATCCGGCTGGATCAGTTGTAATTCCTGCCACAACCTCTCAACGGGTGGCGCAGATAATTTGCCAAGCTCTATCGGGCATAAATGGCTCTTTGGTCCGATAAACGCCCCGACTGTCCTCAATGCGAAATTCAATCTGGCACAATTCTGGGATGGTCGTGCTAAGAACTTGAAAGAGCAGGCAAAAGGCCCCATAGCAAATCCTATGGAAATGGCTTCAACCCATGAACTTGCCGTAAGTGTATTACAATCAATACCGGAATATGTGCAGTGGTTTAAAGAAGTATATGAAGACGAAACAATTAACATTGATAACGTTGCTGACGCTATTGCAGCATTTGAAGAGACGCTAACCACTCCAAACTCAAGATTTGATTCATGGTTAAACGGCTATGATGAAAAAATTTCCGAATCAGAGCGGGAAGGATATACTCTATTTAAGGGTAAAGGGTGTGTAATATGCCATAACGGTTTTGGAGTGGGAGGAAACTCTTTCCAAATATTTGGCGTTGCAAAACCCTATAACAAAGACACCCAAACCCTTGGTAGATACAACGTAACAAAAAACGAGAAAGATAAATACGCATTCAAAGTCCCACTGTTGAGAAATATAGCCCTGACGGCGCCTTATTTCCACGATGCCAGCACATGGGATTTGAGTGAGGCAGTGAATATCATGGCAGAATATCAGTTGGGAACAACGCTTACTGATGATGAAACGAACAAGATAGTTGCATTTCTGCGAACTTTAACTGGAGACCAACCTTCCATTATTTTTCCAACACTGCCACCCTCAACCGCAAATACTCCAAAACCCGTTCGGAATTGAGTGAGGGTTAAATTCCGTTTTTATATTTCTGGTCAAACGAATATCGGAAAACGTTAAATTTTTTTGTTGCAAATGACGGACACGCTTTGCTATATTAATAACGTAATTTACACAACAAATGTGATAATTAATAGTTACACAAAAATTAATTAGAGTTTTGAATAATTTATTTTATGTAAGGAATCGAAGTAAATGATCAATAAAGAAGTAAAACAGCGAATTATAAGTGACCTCAGAGTCCATGAAAGCGATACGGGTTCTCCGGAGGTGCAGGTGGCTTTGCTAACAGAACGAATTAACCATTTAAGCAGCCATCTGAAGGAACATTCAAAGGACCATACTTCTCGTAGAGGACTACTTCAAATGGTTGGGCGCAGGTCGGCTTTGCTTAAATATTTATCAAGCAAAGATAATGACAGATATAAAAAGCTTATAAATAAACTTGGTATACGGAAGTAAATCAAAGTATTTAGGAGGAAGTTATAGACCTATCCCAAAAATGCATAAAAAAATTCAAATCATTCATCCCTTTTGCTGGTCAAGGCAAATAATAAATAAAGTTGGAGGTATAAATGGCGTACTGTAAAGTAGAAAGGTTGATCGGCAAAAGAACCCTCAGTATAGAAGTAGGTAAAATTGCAAAACAAGCTGACGGTGCTGCTATCGTTCGATACGGAGATACGATGGTCTTGGTCACAGCAGTGTCAGCACCGGAAGAAAAAGAAGAAGCCGATTTTTTCCCTCTAACCGTAGATTACAGGGAAAAAATGTATGCCGCCGGAAAGTTTCCAGGCGGTTTTTTTAAGAGAGAGGGAAGACCTACCTTAAAAGAAACGTTAACCATGCGGTTAATAGATCGGCCCATCAGGCCACTCTTTCCAGAAACATACCTTCGCGAAGTCCAAGTCATGTCAATGGTTTTTTCCGCGGATAAAGAAAACGACCCTGATATCCTTGCGATGATTGGCGCATCTGCTGCTCTGTCTGTTTCAAGTATTCCTTTTTGCGGACCGACAGGTTCTGTAAGAGTAGGCCAAGTAAACGGAGAATTTGTTATCAATCCAACCCATTCTGAACTGGCGCTGAGCAGCATCGACCTTGTCGTGTCAGGAACGGAAGAAGCTGTAATGATGGTCGAGGCATCGGGCAAAGAAATCCCCGAAGAACAGATGGTCAATGCTATTATGTTTGGGCATTCCTTTATCAGGGAAATCGTACAACTCCAGAAGGAACTGTTGGTCAAGTGCGGAAAAGAAAAACAACCTATTCCACCATTAAAAATTGATATGGTCCTCACGGAGGAAATTAAAAAGGAATACTACTCAAAAATATTAGAAAGGAATCAAACGCCGGGAAAAGATGCACGAAAGCTGGCATTAAACGAAATACTAAAGGAAATTATAGATAAATATTGTACCGACCAAGAAGGCGCACCGACAAAAAAGACAATTAAGGCAATCTTCGAAAGAATTGAAACAATGATAGTCCGCGACCAAATCGTAAAAGAAGGAAAGAGACCTGATGGGCGCGGATTAACGAATATTCGCCCTATTTCCTGTGAAGTAGGCATTTTGCCCAGAACTCACGGTTCAGCTTTATTTACAAGGGGCGAAACGCAGGCTATTGTGGTAACAACGCTGGGAACAACCATGGACGAACAAAGAGTGGATACCATTGAAGATGAATATTCGAAAAAATTCATGCTGGATTACAATTTTCCTCCTTTCTGCGTCGGCGAGGTAAAACCTTTGCGTGGGCCAGGCAGACGTGAAATCGGACACGGAGCGCTGGCTGAACGGGCATTGGAGGGTGTGTTACCCCCGCCAAGCAAGTTCCCTTACACGATTCGAGTCGTTTCTGACATTATGGAATCTAACGGTTCGTCTTCAATGGCCTCAGTTTGCGGTGGAACCATTTCCATGATGGACGCCGGCGTTCCCATACATGCGCCGGTTGCAGGTATAGCCATGGGTTTAATTAAAGAAGGGAATAACGTATGCATATTATCGGATATTCTGGGAACTGAAGACCACCTGGGCGACATGGATTTTAAAGTTGCCGGAACGGAAAAAGGCGTTACTGCCCTCCAAATGGACATCAAAATCTCCGGAATCACAGAAAAAATAATGCGGGATGCCCTAACACAAGCGAAAGAAGGCCGACTTCATATCCTTCAGGAACTCGCAAAGGTTATTGAAAATCCAAGACCAGAGATCTCTGTCTATGCGCCAAAAGTGGTTCATATTAAAATTAATCCTGAAAAAATTGGTCTGATCATTGGCCCTGGCGGTAAAAATATCAAGAAAATACAGGAAGAAACTACTGCAAAGATAGAGATCGAAGATGACGGTACTGTCATTATTTCTGCCGCACTTACCGAATCAGCGCAAAAAGCCAAAACATGGATTGAGCGTATGACAGAGGAAGTCGTGGTTGGTAGAACCTATACGGGAAAAGTGCTTTCTTTAAAAGAATACGGGGCTTTTGTGGAAATAATCCCGGGTCATGATGGACTGGTACATATTTCCGAACTGTCTGACAGCTATATTGAAAGAGTCGAGGACGTTGTCAAGGTAGGCCAGGAAATTATGATAAAAGTAATTGGAATTGACGATCAAAAAAGAGTTAAGTTGAGCAGGAAGGCCGCCCTCAAAGAGAAAGAGCAACTCAACCCTTCCGGTGTTTAAAGACATTACACTTTACTTGACTATTTAAAAGTAGTATCAGTTAGTTTTAGTGAATCATGTAAAGATATTTAGTAAAAGGAGGAGTGGTAAAAAAATTACGAGTTTTATCCATTATTTATATCTTTTGTTCTTTTTAGGAGGAGAGAGAGGGCATAAAGGATAGAACATAAGTAGATGTGGATGTACATGTTTAAACTGTTTTAAGTTGTATTTATTCAATTAGGAGAGCAATAGTCATGGCAATAGGTAAAGTTAAGTGGTTTGATGCAAAAAAGGGTTTTGGTTTTATTGAGCAAGAAGGCGGTGGCGATGTTTTTGTTCACTATTCAAATATTGGCGGCGATGGATTTAAAACGCTGGAAGATGGAGAAAAGGTAGAGTTTGAAATCGTTGAAGGGGCAAAAGGATTGCAAGCTCAAAAAGTAACTCGCGTAGCCTCCTAAAAACAAATATATCAATAACATCTGAGAGCCAGGAAGAAAGCGCCAAGCCCGTCTTCCTGGCTCAATTTTTTTTATTAGAAAAATGTGATCCCGTATCTAATCGGTGCAGCAGCATCCATTATTATTTTCATTCCGATGGCCTTTTTCTATGTACGAAAGGCCATTGATAAGACCAGAAATCTTGAGAAAAGAGCAAGAGACTCCGAAAGATTGGCTTTTATCGGCACCCTGGCAGGAGGACTCGCCCACGAAATTAAAAATCCGCTGAGTACGCTCAATATCAACCTTCAGCTTCTTAAAGAAGAGATGGAGAGTATGCCGGGAGAAAACAGCAAAAGAGTGTACATGAAGACACAGGTCTTACAAAAAGAAGTACAACGCCTGGATGAAATCCTCAATGATTTTTTAAGATTTGCGAGGGGACAAAAACTAGAACTGAAAGACCATGATATTAATGAGATTTTGGACGAGGTGGTCGATTTTGTTACGCCTGAAATCAAACAAAAAAAGATATTGATCCTGAAAAGCTACGATGCCAATCTCCCTCTGTGTCGCATAGATAGCAATCTCGTGAAACAGGCGATTCTGAACATCATTATCAATGCCAAACAGGCAATGGAAAATGGCGGAGAACTTATGGTTCGTACATCCCTGGATAAAAAATACGTACAGATAGACATAACGGATACCGGGTCAGGCATTCCCAAAGACATTATCGATAAAATATTTCAAGCCTATTTCTCCACTAAAAAGACGGGGACCGGTCTTGGTCTTCCCACAGCGAAGCGTATTATCGAAGACCATAAAGGAACGATTTCGGTTCAGAGTGAAGAGGGGAAAGGAACCAACTTTTCTATACAATTACCCATAAATTTAACAATTCATTAACGCCTATCAATGAACCAAACTGTTATTCTTGTTATTGATGATAATGAAGAGCATGCAACTGCTACAGCAGAGGCATTGCAGAAGGTGGGATGTAAATGCCGTATTGCTACGAGCGGTAAAGAAGGATTGGAAATCATCGAAGCCGGTGGGGTCGATATTGTAATTACCGACTTAATTATGCATAACATCGATGGCTTACAAATACTCAAAACAACAAAAGAAAGATTGCCTGAAGCGGAAGTAATCCTGATCACCGGTTATGGCACGGTTGAAACTGCCGTAGATGCCATGCAAAAAGGAGCGGCTACCTATCTTTTGAAACCCATCAACATTAATCACCTCCGCGCAGAAGTCGGCAAGCTCGTCGAGAAGCAGAATCTTATAAGAAGTAACAGAGAGTTGCACAAACAGCTTGACGAAAAATTTGGGCTGTCCGGTATTATCGGGAATAGTCAAAAGATGCAAAAGGTGTTAAGCATTGTCAATCAAATTTCCGGGACTACGGCTACGGTACTGATAACGGGTGAAAGCGGTACGGGGAAAGAACTCGTTTCAAAGATTATCCATAATAACAGCCCCAGGAAGAATAACCCCCTGGTAATCTTAAATGCCGCCGCTATTCCTGAAAATCTCCTTGAGAGCGAACTTTTCGGACATGAGAAAGGCTCTTTTACAGGGGCCATGTACCAGCGGAAAGGAAAATTTGAGTATGCCAATCACGGCACGTTATTTTTAGATGAAATCGGAGATATGCCACTTTCCACACAGGTCAAGCTATTACGGGTAATCGAGGACGGCGTAGTAACGCGTGTCGGCAGCAATGAGTCCGTCAAGGTCGACGTTCGCCTGATCGCCGCTACAAATCAGGATCTTGAGAAACTTATAAAGGAGGGGAAATTTAGAGAAGACCTGTATTTTAGGCTGAACGTCGTTTCTATCAAATTGCCTCCTCTCAGAGAGAGACTCGATGACATTCCATTGCTCATGGATGCATTTCTCCGTGAATTTTCCCAGACACACAATAAAAAAGTCACGGTTATTTCTCCTGAGGCACGAAAGATTCTGTATAAATATTCCTGGCCCGGAAACGTGCGGGAATTAAAAAATTGTATCGAAAGTATGGTTGTGGTAAGCAGGAAAGACACCATAGACAGAGAAGACATACCGGATCATATATTACAGCGCAGCGGCGAAATATCCCCAACACCCGGTCTGGCTGCTGGAATTACCATAGAAGAAGCCGAAAGGGAACTCATCAAAAGCACCTTAGCCACGGTGGGCGGAAACAGGGAAGAAGCGGCAAAGATGCTTGGCATTGGCGAACGCACCCTTTATAGGAAACTGGATCGCTACGGTCTTAAATAGGAATTTAATAAATCGTAACAATTTAGCTTTTTGAAAAACAACATTCATCGTATTTCCCGTAGGGGCAGGTTTGAAACCTGCCCCTACACAGTGCGGTAAAATAGCATTATTATTGAAATTTTCAAAAAATCAAAAAAATTATGCTGGAAATTAAGCTGTGCGCCAACTGTAAGAGAAGTCTTTCCAGAAAAGACATCGACTCCGGACACGCCGTGTATCAAGAAGACGGAAAACTCATTTGCCGGGAATGCCTTACCCTTAAAAGTAAGAAAGAAAAAGGGTATGAGGAAAAAGATTTTCTCATGGAATCGCTATTAAATGAAGTAAAAAACATCAACCGAACGTTGACTTATGAACCCGCATCGTGGTTAATTATTCTTGCATCCGTTATCCAATGTTTTGTTTTTGGCTCACTCGTCTTCGCTTACCTCCATCGCAATAGCGATGTCCATGCTTATCTATTACTTGCTTTAGTATTTCAGGTAATGGCGTTAACCTTTTTTGTCATAAAAAAATAAAATCGAAAAAATAGCTTGACATCATCTAAAATATTTTTATAATAAGTTTGTATTGTTATTTAACAATTATTACAATTTGAATAAAGGAGGTTTTGCATGAATACAAAAGTTGGACAAAATGCGCCTGAGTTTACCATGCAGGGTGTTGTTGGAGACAAATTTAAAGATGTATGTCTGGACGAATATAAGGGGAAGTGGGTTGTTCTTTTCTTCTATCCTCTCGATTTTACCTTTATATGCCCTACAGAAATCACTGAATTTTCAAAGCGGGATAGCGAGTTTAAGTCAATGAATGCCCAGGTATTGGGGGTGAGCATCGACAGTGTTTTTTCCCATAAGGCATGGCTGAAAGAACTTGGAAGCCTCAACTATCCTTTGCTCAGCGATATTACCAAAGAGGTTTCCAGAAAGTATGGTGTACTCCTTGAAGAGAAAGGTATTGCCCTGAGGGGGACGTTTATTATTGATCCGGAAGGAAAGTTGCGATATCAATTGGTACATGATCTCGGTATCGGTCGCAGCGTAGAAGAAATATTGAGGGTATTGCGGGCATTACAGACAGGAGAGTTGTGCCCGGTTGAATGGAAACCAGGCAAAAAGACCTTAGGCAAGGCATAGTAAAATTTGTTCAGAACTACCCATCAGCATATTTAACACATGTAGGGGCAGGTTTGAAACCTGCCCCTACAGAGATTCCTTTTCAACCCTGCACAACAATCCTCTTAGTTGATACGACCCAAATGCCGGATCATAGGGCGGTGCATTGTTGGTAAGCATGTTGGCGTTTGACTCCCAAACCCCGTAATCGGGCGCAGATTTCTCAGGAAACCACCAGGCGTGCTCAACATTTATCACTCTGGGATGAATATCCTCTGTAACTAAAGCCTTCATTCGTATACTACCTCTTGGAGAAGTCACAATAACCCAATCTCCGTGTTTGATTCCTCGTAAGGCAGCAACTTCGGGATGCATTTCCACCTGAGGATGCGGTCTTCGTTCTCTTAATGACGGTATCTGCCTGTGTTCGCTTTGGAAAAACTCCTTCCTCCGACTGCCTGTGGTAAGCACATAGGGAAACTCTCTGGTCAGTTCAGGGGTCATTACGGGACTTTCAGGCGGTTCCTTATAAGTGGGCAGAGGATCATACCCCATCCTTTCCAACGTTCTGCAATACAGTTCAAGCTTTTTAGAAGGAGTCCGAAACCCATTCCTTTCAAATTTCCTGTACTCATGCGGCGGATGGATGAAAACCCGTTCCTTAAGTTTTTGATAGGTGATACCCAGCGGTTCCAACTGATAGTTCATGACGTCCTCCAAACTCTCCTCACTGCCAGGCAGGCCAAGCCTTCTGGACAATTCGTCTATTATCCATTCGTCCTGCCTGCACTCGCCAACCTGCGTAATCTTCTGCTGCGCCATGACCATGTTTTCCACCACCAAAGGATAACCAATAACCTGTTCGACTTCCGGCCATAAGGCCGCCGGAAGGACGTAATCAGCTATTGCAGCAGTAGGTGTCATAAAAAGGTCGGTAACTACTAATAAATCTAATTTTTGTAAACTTTCATACACTTCCTTAGCATTTGCCACAGTAGTCAACGGATTGCCGCCAAATATTAAAAGCGCCCTGACCCGGTAAGGTTCGCCCGTCCGCATGGCTCTAAAAAGAGTGGGAATATGGGCGGATGGCATAAAGGCGCGCCATCCCCCCAGGAGTTTGAAATTCTCAGCGCCGAGACGTTTCTTCAACATCCCTTCCGGCAGTTTATCTTTTAGCGTCGGGTAACTGCGAACTACGTTCATTCCAAGAATGTCGCCGCCTGGGATGTCTACATTTCCGGTCAACCCTCGCAGAATAGCAACTGCCCTCACCGTCTGTAAAGAATTGGGGTTCTGCTCAAGACCAAGCCCCCACTCAAGCACAGCGGGCTTATTCAACGCATACGTTTTTGCAGCCTTTATAATATCCGATGAAGGTACCCAGGTGATGGCTTCAGCCCATGCCGGAGTAAAAGGTTCAACGTGTTTTTTCAGTTCATCAAAACCCGTAGTCCACTTTTCTACAAACTCTGCATCGTAGATCTTTTCTTTGATAATAACATGTATCATCGCTAGGGCAAGTGCAGCGTCTGTTCCCGGTCTTATCGGCAGCCACTGTTCGCAATACTTACCGGTTTCAGACCTTCTGGGATCAACGGCAATGCCCAAGGCGCCTTTATCCAGCGCCCTTTTCACAGAGATGGATAGTTCTCCATCCGGTCCTGATACTAAAGGATTATGTCCCCAAAACAATATACACTTCGGCGAAACTTCTCCGTAATAGTCCCCAACCACGAAACCACCATACGTGAGATTGCTTACCGTAATCCTGGGGATAAAACATTGTGCGAGACCCGGTTCATACCAGTTTGGCGTTCCAAGGGCATTTGCAAACCTGACGACATGCATATAGTGATGCCGTCCGGTTCCCTGTCCGATGGCAATGGATTCGGGACCGAATTCTTTGCGGAATTTATCCAGTCGGGAGGTAATTTCCCCCAAAATTTCATCCCAGGAGATAGTTTCCCATAGTCCGCTGCCCCTCTCTCCCTTTCGGCGAAGCGGTTTGCGAAGACGGTCTGGATGGTTTGCGATCTCAGGTGTCATAACACCCTTAACGCACATCCAGCCCTTATTCATAGGCGAAGCCCGGTCTCCTTTGACCCTCACCACCTTGCCGTCTTTAACATAAACCAGGACGCCGCATCCGCCATGACAAATCCTGCAAACACTCCTGAAAACCTGTTCGCCATTTCGCAGTTTTACCAATTATATCTCCCGAAAGATTTATTTTAGATGTAGGTTGTTACTATAGGTGATGATAAAAGAAAGTTGTCATTTCGAATGAGCGGAGCGACTGAGAAATCTTAAAATTCCTCACGGAGTTTACTCTGAGCAAAGTGAATGTGTTCGGAATGACAGGCATTCAATATCAACTTATTTAAGACGTTTGTTATATTGAGATAGTGTAAGTATAAGTTATTTTAAACCATGAAATCAACTGTTTTGGGAGTGGAAATAAATATTGATATGCTAAATGAGCTGGTGAGAACGCCTTTGCACTTAGATCTGATGCACCTTAAGTAATAACCAATTATGCGGCTTGTTAATTGATCGTTTCTTCTGTTCTCTCTTAGAGAAATTCGTTCTTCGGATAAAAAGAAGAAAGATACATATTTATCCGAACCTCTATATGAATAATGGCAGGATGTTTTCAAGTTAAACCGTTGCCTGCGATATGGGCTGTTGCAGAGATGCCTGTGCGGCTGCGAGCCGGGCAATGGGCACCCTGAACGGTGAGCAACTCACGTAGTTCATGCCGATCTTATGGCAGAAGGCGACGGTTTGGGGATTTCCGCCGTGCTCACCGCAAATACCGACCTTTAGCTCGGTACGGGCGCTTCGCCCCCTCTTGATCCCGATTTCCACCAGTTGCCCAACGCCTTCCTGATCCAATATCTGGAATGGATCTTTTTCAAGGATGCCTTTTTCAATGTAGTCAGGCACAAAGGAACCCACGTCATCCCGGCTAAAACCAAAGGTCATCTGGGTGAGGTCATTGGTTCCGAAGGAAAAGAATTCGGCGTGTTTTGCAATCTTATCGGCGATGAGCGCCGCTCGCGGTAATTCAATCATAGTACCAACCATGTACTCAATCTCCATACCCTTTTTCTGCATAACTTCTTTTGCGATTCTGTGTACATCATCTTTCAAAATGCTGAATTCCTGCTCGGTGCTAATAATGGGCAACATGATTTCGGGATACACCGTAACGCCTTTTTTCTTCACGTTGCAGGCGGCTTCGATAATTGCCTGCACCTGCATGTCGTAGATTTCAGGATAGGTAACGCCAAGCCGGCATCCGCGATGTCCCAACATGGGATTCAATTCGTGAAGCGCCGACACCTTATCCTGCACTTCTTTAAGGCTGATCTTCATTTGTTTTGCCATTTCTTTTTGATTGTATTCTTCCTGCGGCAAAAATTCATGAAGAGGCGGATCGAGAAGTCGTATCGTAACGGGGAGTCCATCCATGGTCGTAAATATCTGCTCGAAATCACGACGCTGCATGGGGAGTAATTTCTTGAGGGCTGAAATGTACAGACTCAGAGGCTCTTTAAGTTCTTTCTTAGCCTGCGTGAGTTCCTTTTTAATACCATTCGTTTTATTATTTGTTGCCTTTGCAAGTTCTTTCTCAATACCGGCAATCTTGGCCTTCAGGTTTTTTACGTCCGGCGAGGAAAGGATCATCTGGCGGACTGAGTCAATCCTGTGTTCTCCAAAGAACATGTGTTCCGTCCTGCAAAGTCCGATACCCTCTGCGCCTAATTCGCGCGCCTTTTTTGCATCCGCCGGGGTATCGGCATTCGTCCTTACTTTAAGCTTACGAATTTCGTCAGCCCATTCCATAAGCACGGCAAAGTCTCCGCTGAGCCTGGGGTCAATGGTAGTAACCTGACCTAACATTACTTCGCCGGTACTGCCATCTATTGAGATATAATCTCCCTTTTTTACTACCTTGCTGCCCACCTTAAAGGTTTGACTTTTATAATCAACATGTAACGCGCCGCACCCTGCAACACAACACTTACCCATCCCTCTTGCTACTACAGCAGCGTGAGAGGTCATACCTCCACGGGTTGTTAAGATACCCCTGGATACGTGCATCCCGCCGATATCTTCAGGTGAGGTTTCCTTTCTCACCAGAATTACCTTTTCTTTCTTTTCCGCTAACTTTTCTGCATCCTCGGCGCTGAAAACCACCTTCCCCGTAGCCGCGCCCGGTGAGGCCGGAAGCCCCACGGCGACAACGTCCTTCTTCGCCTTGGGGTCAAAAGTTGGGTGTAACAACTGGTCAAGTTCATTGGGATTAATACGGGAAATCGCAGTCTTTTTGTCAATTAGTCCTTCTTTAACCATATCTACCGCAATCTTAACAGCAGCCTGCGTAGTACGTTTCCCGTTTCTGGTCTGCAGCATGAACAATCGGTTTTCCTGAATCGTAAATTCGATGTCCTGTACATCTTTGAAGTGCTTTTCAAGTTTGTTTTTATATGCAACAAGCTGGGCATAAACATCGGGCATTTCCCTCTCCAGATTTACAATCGGTTCGGGAGTGCGGATACCGGCAACGACGTCCTCACCCTGGGCATTAATAAGGAATTCGCCGTAAAATTTATTCTCGCCCGTCGAAGGATTCCTTGTAAAACACACGCCCGTAGCAGAGTGATTTCCCATATTTCCGAAGACCATGGCCTGGACATTTACCGCCGTTCCAAGAAGCCCTTTTATTTCATAGAGTTGCCGATACTTTACGGCGCGTGGGTTATTCCAGGAGGCAAATACGGCATTTATTGCCTTCTGGAGCTGTACTTTTGGATCGTTTGGAAAGTTTTCCCGGGTTTCTTTCTTATAAACAGCCTTAAACTCTTCCACAATTTTTTTCAATTGGTCAGTCGTCAGTTCTGTGTCATTTTTTACCCGTGCCTTCTTTTTGTATTTATCAAGAATCTCTTCAAAATAGTGTCGTTCCACACCCATAACAACGTCGCCAAACATGGTGATAAACCGCCGGTATGCATCCCACACAAAACGCTCATTGCCTGTTTTTTTAATAAGCCCGGTAACGGCATCAGGAGTTAATCCAAGGTTTAAAACCGTATCCATCATGCCAGGCATGGATGCTGCGGCGCCGCTTCGGACAGAAACCAGTAAAGGATTGTTCGGATCGCCCAGTTTTGCCCCCATAAGTTTCTCCAAACGGGAAAGATTCTGTTCTATCTCTTCGTCAAGACCTTTAGGGTACTGTTTATTGTTTTTATAATATGCATCGCAAACCTCTGTTGTTATCGTATATCCTGGGGGAACGGGAATACCCAGATTGGTCATTTCTGCGAGATTGGCTCCTTTACCGCCCAGGAGATGTTTCATTTCTGCTTTACCATCGGCAGCACCGTTACCGAAAAAATAGACATACTTAGGTGACATCAAAACTACTCCTTTTGCATATTATATTTTAAAGATACTAATAAAAGGTTTTTTATACTATCAAAAGGATGCTTATCTAGCAAGAAAATTTCACTTCAACCTTCATACTTTAGAAGCATAAAAAACCCAGTTGCAAATGCGTTAGCCCGGTGTGACATGAATACGCTTGTCATTCTTGCCTTTTGCTGTTATTCTAGGTGCAATTTCATGCAAAAGACGATGGATATTATAGTTTTACACGAAACTCCCCCTCCCCCCGACCCTCTCCCACAAGGGGCGAGGGGACTTTCCCTCCCTTGACTTCGTCGTGAGTCTTCGGCGTTAGCTCAGACGAACGCTCAGTCGAACGATGGGAGGGATTAAGGGAGGGTGATATTTTTAATTCCGTTTGAGAACGAAACCATGGAACGTACGGTCAGGATAACCGAAGTCCTCAGAAATCATAACTTTTTAAAACTCTGGATCGGACAGATTGTATCTGCCCTGGGCGACAGGTTCCATCAAATGGCGCTGCTGGGATTAATCATGAAAAAAGGGGGAAACGTCGGTGAAGAGTTATCGAAAATTACCTTCTGGAGTGTTCTCCCCTTTTTTCTGTTTAGTCTCTTTTCAGGTGTGCTTTCAGATCGCTGGTCGCGAAAGAGCATACTGATAGGCTCCGATCTGGCGCGCGTTCTTCTGGTATGCGCTATTCCATGGATTATCCGTGATTCCACTTACATTACACCCGCCTATCCCGTAATCTTCGTCATAGGCATCTTCACCTGCCTCTTTTCGCCTGCAAAGTTTTCGATTATACCCAATATTGTCGAAGAGCGGCATCTCCTGGCCGGGAATTCTCTCATTTCCTCTTCGGCATTGTTGAGTGTCCTGGCCGGTACGGCCATTGGCTGCATTGTGTTTGATTCGATAGGATTTAAACCATCCATGTATTTTGACGCCTTTACCTATCTTTTTTCTGCTGCTACTATATGGAAGCTAACGGTAAAGGAAAAGGAACGCCCTGAAATCAAAGGTGTCGCCGTTGTTTTATCTGATATCAAAGAGGGTATGAAATACATGTATCACGACGCAAGGCTCATGATCCTCATTTCCTTTGGCGCAATCTTCTGGCTTGTAGGCATCAGCTTTTATGTTGCAATCTCCGACTTCGCCGGTAAAATCTGGGGTTTTACTTCGCTAACTCCCCTGGGGCTGATTTTCACATTGCTCGGCGGCGGTCTACTGGCCGGAGCTGTTATGGTAGGTAAGTACGGTGATTGGGTGAAAAGAAGTATCCTTTATACGGGCAGTATTTGGATTATGGCATGTGGAATTATGGCCTTCGCTCTGGTACAGTCGTATATGGCAGCTTCGTGTATTATCTTTTTTATCGGGATTGCCGGCGGCGCATTCCTGGCGCCTATAAATGCGGATATCCAGAAGATCGTCCCTGACGAATTACGGGGAAGAACCTTTGCCTGCAAGGACATCTTTGTGAATGCCGCCATGGTGACGCCTGTATTGCTCATCGGCAAATTAACGACTTTTATCTCTGTCAGGTCATTGATGCTCTCTCTGGGTGCGGGAATTTTTCTTATCGGTATTTTTGTGGCATTAAAAAGCATCAAACTCAATACCATAGCGCCACAGCCAAATAATGGAGAAAAATAAAGACCTGTGACGAGTGACAAGTGGAGGGTGACGAGTGATGGGTGGCGATTTCTGCTTCTGCGTCACTCGTCACACGCCACCCGTCACTATTCCTGAAAACTTACAAAAATGCGTAATCCCATGACCGTTCAAAACAAGTTCAGTATTCTTGGTTTTCTGAACGAATGTTTTTTCTTTGTGCTCAAGGCGATAGGTGTTTTTATATTAAAGATATTTTTTCACACACAGGTTGAACTGAAAGAGAAGATACCGGCCAGAGGGCCTCTTATTGTGGCTGCGAATCATTTCAGTTTTATGGACCCAATAGTGCTTCAATCCATGTTTCCAAGGCGTATTTCTTTCATGATGACCGAGGTGTATTATGAGGGACGCGGGAAATGGCTTTTTAAATTATTGCATTGTATCTGTGTAAAAGAAGAGGGTTCCAACATATCTGCGTTGAAAGGCGGCATTGAGGTGCTTAAAAAAAACGGGGTTTTGGGCATCTTCCCTGAAGGGGGAGTAAGCGAGGAAGGCCGCCTCCAGGAGGGAAATCCGGGCATCGGCTTCCTTGCCATAAAAAGCGGCGTACCCGTCATTCCTGCCTATATTTCCGGCACATACGAGGCATTGCCAAAAGGCGCAAAGATACCGAAAATTTCCAGGATCAAGATAATCTTCGGCAAACCTATGACATTCAAGACTATGAACGAAAAGGCAACCAAAAAAGGGATTGTTGAGGTGACACGACAGATTATGGAACAAATCGCAGAATTGTCTAAGAATCATTGACCTGATGTAGAAGGGACAGAAGTTAATGAAGAATGAGGAATTAAGAATGAAGAATTAACAATGATCAATGAAAAAGCGGAAAAGATGTTAATTGATAATTCTTCATTGATAATTGAACATTGCTTTTATGAAAGGAAAGGTAATATGAAGAATAGGGATATTGTTGATAGGACTTATAATTTTGCTCTGAGAGTTATAAAATTAGTCAGCTCTTTACCTCATAACAAGGTATGTGAAGTAATTGGCGGTCAATTACTCAGGTCAGGCACGTCTGTTGGAGCAAATATGGAAGAAGCCCAGGCAGCATATAGTAAGAAAGAATTTTGTAGTAAAATAGGAATTTCCCATAAAGAGGCAAGGGAATCCAACTATTGGTTGAGGCTATTAAAAGATAGTGAACAGATAAAGGTAGAACTTATTAAAAACATTATTGTGGAATCAGAGGAGATTGTTAAGGTTTTGTTCTCAATTGGAAAAGCAGCAAAAGCAACAGTGAAGTAATTGGGCAATGATGAATGAAGAATTAACAATTAACAATTAATAATGATCAATTAATGGAATAAGGATGAATTGGTAATTACTCATTGATCATTGTGTTGTTAAATATGTCAGATAATTCGATACTCTACGATTTGACTCTCTACAGAGAGGAATTTACCCTGGGGCACGGTCATGCGGCGTGTCTGCTCGTGCATGGACTCGGCTGCGGGCCAATCCAGATGCGGGAGCTTGCTGAAGACTTGCGTGAATGGGGCTTTACGGCCAGGGGTATTCTTTTGCCGGGACATTGCGGCGATACCGACGGCCTGGCGCTAAGCACGCTTCACGATTGGATGGAAAAAGTAGAATTTGAGTATCGTCAGTTAAAAAACGAATACAAAGAAGTCGTGGTCATTGGATTTTCCCTGGGCGCATTGCTGACTCTGCAGTTGGCCTTGCATCATTCGATAGAAAGAATTGTTTTAATGGGCACTCCTCTGTTTTTGATCCGGGAATACCTGCCAGTTAATACTCTAATCGGGGTCTCTAAAATATTTTTGAAAAAGGTAAAAACATGGAAAAGGAGGTGCTATATTGAATCAGAAGCGCACACGGGCTATTTACACCAACCCATAAATAGTCATTATCCGTTACAGACACTCCACGAGATCAGGCAGATAATCAGAGACATCAAACCGAGACTGAAAGACATAAGATCAGCGGCGCTCGTTATTCATTCCAAAAAGGACATGGTTGCCGCCCCGGCAAGCGCACGGTACGTTATAAAACATCTTGGCTCTACTGACAAACGGCTGGTGTGGCTTGAACGGAGTCATCACCTGATAATGTACGATGACGAAAAGGACGTGGTTTTCGGGGCGATAAAAGAATTCCTGAAATAAAGATTTCGATTTTCATTTTTCACTTCCAACACGTTCGGGTTCGGGATACAAATAGCTGATTCCGTCAATATCATCCCGATCCAAAGTCCTCTTTTTCGTATCGCCCTTATTCTCTTTCCAATACATTGTCTTTTCATTATGGGTCTGCTTGTAAAGTTCATTCAAAACCAGCGCATGCCCGAGTTCGTGGGTGAGTACACTTTGAATGTCATAGCTATCTTCCGGGCACTTATCGGCAGCGCTCAATTTGTGGGCCGTATTAAAAACAATGTCGCTATCGAAAAGTTCTCCTGATTCTTTGTTCCACCGGACATAGTTTCGGGCCACCCTTGCCGTATTACCCATTTTTCTAAAACAGATGATATTGATGCCGTCATTTGGGTTGCGTACCGTACTTGTCGTGGGGCCGCCGTAGACAAAACGAAAAGAAGAGGTAGGAACGTTTGTCCACGTCTGCATTGCCGCTTGAATGGCGGCAAGACTGTCAGGCGGTCCTCCCGAAGTGTTGACATAATAAGCGACCGTATTCTTGTTCCATTTTATTATGTTCCCATTTTTTGTCTTCTTGACCTTGTATGCAAATACACTTGAACACCAAAAACTTGATACAAAAATTACAATAAAGATAACTACGAAAGGACTCTTTTTCATGTTGATGTAAGGAATTTCAAAATATTGCAATACTCACGTCGCTTCCGGATAGCTGTCTAAAAAGTCCATAATCCATACAAAAGGTAGGGGCTGAAAATTTTCAGCCCCTACCTATGGTACGTTCAAAATACTTTTTGGACAGCCCCGACAGAGGGAGGAAGATTGTCGAAGGCCTTATTTATTGAAAAGAACCTGATATAAGGTGTTCTATTAATCTGTGTCCGTCCTTTATGTGGAGACCTGAGGCATGGGCATTCGCTTCGGTGTAGGGGAGTCCGATTCCTTTTTCTATACCCGTGCCATAGGCCGCAAAAGGGACAGATTCCGGGGTATGTGTCCGTTTCGCAATCGGAGTGTAATGATCCGGAAGCACCAATATACGGAGGCCTTTGAATTTGTTCTTTGCCGCAAGGATGGGCCCTATTATCTTGCTGTCTACCTGTTCAATAGCCAACACCTTTTCATGAACGTTACCTTCGTGTCCAGCCTCATCAGGGGCTTCAACGTGTATCAATACAATATCGTGGGTTTCCAACGCCTTAAGGGCATATTGGCACTTATTGGCATAATTGGTATCAAAGTAGCCGGTAGCGCCCGGCACATCTATAATGTCCCATCCAAGATAGCAGGCAATACCCTTAATCAGATCCACGGCGGTAATAACAGCGCCCGTAAGGTTGAACCGTTCTTTGAACGTGGGCATGTTCGGACGATGTCCCTGACCCCACAGCCAGATCATGTTGGCGGGGTTTTCCTCCAGGTCAACGCGAACCTTGTTTATGTCATGATTAGAGAGGATATCCCGGGAACGCTCCATAAGGTCAACAAGGATTTCGCTTCCGTTTCCTTTGGGAAGGTGTTTTTTGATTGATTGTCCCATGATGTCGTGAGGCGGAAAGCACCTGGCATTCATCTTCTGTGCGCCCTTGTATACCATGATGTGCCGATAGCTTTTGCCTGCGTGAAACTGAACGGCATCGTTTCCCAGTTTTTCATTGAGGAGTTTGATAAGGACGCCGGCCTCATCAGTCTTTATATGACCGGCGCAGAAATCCTCCAGGGTATCTTCGTCTGCAGTGATAAGATTGCACCGAAAAGCCCAATCGTCCTTTTCAAGCCGGATACCAATGCTTGCTGCTTCTAAAGGCGCTCGGCCGGAATAGTATTCTTTAGGACTATAACCAACGATGGTTAGGTTGGCCACGTCGCTGCCGGGAGGAAACCCGCCGGGGATGGTTCGTGCAACGCCAAGCTGCCCGTTTTGAGCGAGAAAATCCAGGTTTGGAGTTCTCGCCGTTTCGACAGCCGTCCTGCCGCCAAGTTTTTCTATGGGATAATCTGCCATTCCATCAGGAATAATGATGCAATATTTCATGGTGCCTCCTATTTTTGTAAGACTCACCCCCACCCTTGCCCTCCCCCATCGAGGGGGAGGATATGTATGAATTTAATAAAAAATATTTCCCCTTCCCTTGTGGGCGGGGTTAGGGGCGGGGAGCTAAACCATTATCTATTCTTCCACACGGAGAAATTTTGTATGGTCTTTTATTACGTCCAATCGTTTAATCTCTGCGAGCGCCTTCTGCAGATTGCCTTCTTCTGCCAGGTGAGTCATCATTACAAGGGGTACGTTGCCGTTTTCCCTGGCCTTGTGTTGGATAACCGAGGCAATGCTGATGTCGTAGTTTCCCAGGATACCTGATATTTTTGCGAGTACCCCGGGTTTATCGACAACGGAAAACCGGAGATAATAGCGTGTTTTGATCTTTAAAATATCGGCGATAGGAATATTCTCACGTCCTCCGGAAAAGGTCTTCATGGCGTGAAACGTTATGCCTGCCCGGCCAAGCGCAACATCCACAAGGTCTGCAACCACAGCGCTGGCAGTGGGCATCTGACCCGCTCCCCTGCCATAGAGCATTGTTTCTCCAACGGCGCTTCCGTTAACGCAGATGGCGTTAAAGACGCCATTGACGGAAGAAAGCGGATGGTCATGGGGAAGGAGTGTCGGATGTACGCGCAGTTCCAGAGCGCTGCCGGGCTTTTTTGCAATTGCCAGGAGTTTTAAAGTATATCCCAGTTCGTGCGCATACCATATATCGGACAGGTCTACAGCGCTGATGCCTTCATGGTAAATGCGATTATAATCAATATCGACGCCAAAGCCTAGCCTAGCCAAAATAGCAAGTTTGTGTGATGAGTCTATGCCTTCCACATCCATCGTGGGGTTTTTTTCTGCGTAACCCAGTTTTTGCGCCTCTGCAAGGGCATCGCTGTATTTTACGTTTTCTTTGGTCATCTTGGTTAAAATGTAGTTTGTTGTGCCGTTTACAATGCCAAAAATCGATTCAATCCTGTTGGCGATAAAGCCGTCCCTCAGTGCGGCAATTATGGGGATACCGCCGCCTACGCTCGCCTCGAAAGAGATGCTTTTGCCGTGCTGGCGAGCCTTGCTAAAAAGCTCTGAGCCGTGGAGGGCAAGGAGCATTTTATTCGCCGTCACGACATCCTTGCCCTTTTCCAGGGCTGCCATGATGATTTCCTTTGCCGGATGTAATCCTCCGACAAGTTCGACAACGACCTGGATGTCGGGATTGTTTAAAAGCGCATTTGCGTCGTTTGTAAAAAGAATTTCAGGCGGTAAATTCAGCTTGTTTTTCACATCAGGGTTACTATCGGCAATCCCCTTTAACACAGGAATACAGTCAAGTTTTTCCAGGAGAGGAGAATCTTTTTCCAGAAGAATCTTTGCGACTCCCGTCCCGACCGTTCCCATACCGACAAGACCCACATTGAAAGTTTTCATAATAATATGTATTCCTTAAAAGCGGCGTGGCCGCAAACAAAATTAGAGAAAAGTGAAGATGTGTGACAGGTGACGGGTGTCGTTTTGCTCGTCACCAGTCACCAGTCACACGCACTGTTTCCAATAACTTAAAATGAGAATTTACTATAACGAAAGAGATTGTTTATTTCAATAAAATTTGTAAATGCGAGGAATTACTTTGTTAGTCTAATTTTACTTGTAATGTTTAAATGGGTCTGATAAGATTATTCCGCAAGTCTGTATCCAATGGTTTCATATAAGGTTCGGTGGAAATGGCGGTAAGCTTTAAACAAAGAGATATTATTTCTATCCGACATTTTAACAAAGAAGAGTTGTTGTATATCCTTGATCTGGCAAGTCGGATGGAGCAAACGGATCATACGAATATGCTCAATGGGAAGGTGCTTGCCTCGTTGTTTTTCGAGCCTTCCACAAGAACAAGGCTGAGCTTTGAGTCGGCCATGAAGCGGCTAGGCGGCGTGGTCATTGGCTTTGCAGAGTCGGGGGTTTCATCGGTGGCCAAGGGTGAATCGTTAAGTGACTCTGTAAAAATTATAGAAGGCTATTGCGACATCATCGTTTTACGACACTACCTCGAAGGTTCCGCGCAGTTAGCAGCGGATGTTGTTGATGTGCCTGTGATTAATGCCGGGGACGGCGCAAATCAACACCCAACTCAGACCTTTTTGGACCTTTATACAATCCGGAAGACAAAAGGAACATTAGAAGGGCTTACTGTTGGATTTTTAGGCGACCTGAAATACGGCAGGACGGTGCATTCACTTGCCTACGCCCTGGCGTACTTTGGCGCTGAGATGTTCTTTGTTTCACCGCCCGGTTTGCGGATGCCCAGAGATTGCATGGATGAACTCAAAGATCGAAAGGTAAAATGTCATGAAAATGAGTCGCTTCTTGGGATAAGCAAAAAACTTGACGTGATTTATTGTACAAGGATACAGAAAGAGCGGTTTGCTGACCCCGTTGAATTTGAGAAGGTTCGCGGAGTATACAGGCTGAGCAAGTCGATGCTTGAGGAAATAGGAATTAAGGACGATCTAAAGATATTACATCCTTTACCCCGTGTAGATGAGATGGACGGAAGCCTGGATAAAACAGATTTCGCCGTCTATTTTCATCAGGCGCGCAATGGTATACCCGTCAGGAAGGCCTTATTGGCGGCTGTTTTAGGAGCTGCAGAATGAAGCAACTAGACGTTTCTGCAATCAAAGACGGATCGGTGATCGACCATATTGACAACAAAAGCACTTTAAAAGTCGCTGAAATCCTGAACATTCAGAATGAAGAGCAAGTGGTGCTTGTGGGTATGAATTTAGAGAGTAAATTTTTGGGTAAAAAAGGAATAATAAAGATTGGCGGGAAGATTATTGATCAAAAAGAAGTAAATAAGATTGCGCTTATCGCGCCGAATGCAACCGTTAACATTATTAAAGATTACGAAGTCGTTAAAAAGTTCCCGGTGGTTGTTCCAGAGGTTATTGAGAATATTGTTAAATGCTTTAATCCTAATTGTGTAAGCAACTATCACAATCTGGAACCCAAACTGCATGTGGTTAATAAAAATCCTATAAAATTACGATGTCATTATTGTGAACGTGTTATGAACTCGAAAGATATTGTATTGATTTGAGTTTTTTCGGAGAAAATAAAATAGCCTGATATATCATGTCTGTTAATGATATATCAGGCTATCGTTGCAAACTCCCTCATATCGTTACATCACCCCTCTTCCGAATAAATTTCTGTAGAGATTTATAAAATTAACAGTAGCGATGGATCATTCTAATTACTCCCATAATTTACCTGCCCGTGTTGCTTTTATCGCTACTGATATTTTCAAAGAACGTTGGAATTGGGGGTAATTAAAATATAACTTCTACTTAAAACTTGTGGTGTTCTTATTTCATATTATTTGACACCTTAGGGAACGTTGAACCCTAATTATAGGACCCCCAATTCCGCAACAATTATATCACAAGAAATAAATTTTACAAACTTGCATGAGAAATATAACAAAAATATATTCTAAATATTTATAAGATGGAATCTTATAATAAAACCATTATCTAGTCTATTTGTATAAAAAAACAGCCGGAGGTGGAAGAAAAGGAGACCAGCGTTGGGGCGCTAGTAGGGCTTTGCCCTGAAACCACCTTCGGCTCCATAATATTCTATCATATTTTAGAAAAAATTACAAATTGCCGGAGATTTGGCATTGATTTGTAATTTTATCAGAAAAAAATAGTCTCCTGTGAAGTTTTTTCCTTGCGTCCTTTGGGTCTCTGGAGTGGATTGAACTGCTACTATTAATGCAAGTGTAAAAATCACTTGTCCTGTGTATATAAATTATTGTACTATCTTTAGTATATTTAGTTAAAAACGCTGGAGAATTTAATTTGCTACAGGTAATTACATCGATAGAGGATATTAAACAACGAATCAAAACTTTTAAAGAGGATCAATTATCCATTGGTTTTGTTCCCACAATGGGCGCATTGCATGAAGGGCACTTGAGCCTGGTACGACAGGCGAAGGAAGAAAACGATAAAGTCGTTGTAAGTATTTTTGTAAATCCATTACAATTTGGGGTAGGTGAGGATTTTACACAATATCCAAGGACGTTTGATGATGACTGCAAACTCCTTTCAAAAGAGGATGTGGACGTAGTATTCAATCCAAAAGCGCCGGAAATGTATCCTGATGGATTTTGTACATCGGTTGTGCTTGAACACCTTGAAGATAGATTGTGCGGCAAATCACGTCCTGGGCATTTTCGGGGTGTGGCTACGATTGTGCTGAAATTGTTCAATCTGATAAATCCCGATATTGCCTACTTTGGACAAAAAGACTTCCAGCAAACGGTTATTATCAAGAGGGTGGTTGCCGATTTGAATTTAGGTGTCAATATAAAGGCGCTTCCGACGATAAGGGAAAAAGAAGGGTTGGCCTTGAGTTCCAGAAATGGTTATCTCAGCGAGACTGAAAAGAAGGACGCCCTTTGTCTGTATAAGGCGCTGATAAGGGTGCAGGAAATGGCAAATGCAGGCGTTAAAAATGCCAGAGAAATTTTGGGTGAAATGGAGAAAATTATTAATAATTGTAAATCAGCCAGGATAGATTATATTTCAATAGTTAATCCCGAAACACTTGAAGCGGTGTCGGAAGTGCAACATGGTGACGTTGCCGCTCTGGCAGTCCGGATCGGCAAGACGCGCCTGATTGATAATATAATCCTGATGGTTTTGATTGCTTTCTTTATTCTTTTAGCCTGATTTTATTAACTCAATGGCTTTATAATGGTTAATAATCTGTGAATAAATTGTTTTATCAGATACCTGAAATCTCGAATACTCTATTTGGAAGTAATGTTAAACTGCTACCTTCTGTCGATGAATTGTTTGAACTGGAATTGGCTAATTGATGGTGGTATCGTGACTAAACATTTATAATGATTTATATTCCTTAATAAAAGGGCATATTGTGCGTGAACAGCATCCAGGTAGTATAGAAAAAATAGGAATAGGCCTCGTTTGTTCAGTTGAAACATTTCGTGGTTGTACAATTCAATTAGTAAACAAAACATCAGGTTTTAACGGTCTCTCTACAAATAAAAACGGTGAAGTTCGAAAAATCGAAGTAAAATCAATGGAGAAATCTTTTAATTGGATAGCTATAAGCAGTCTCATAGCTATTGACAAATTATTTTTTGAAAGGGACTATTGGATATACTTTGTTCTTTTACCACATAATTATGTGGTAATGACAAAAGGATTACCTTTTGTTAAACGGCAACTTTCATTCTCGACAAACGATGAATTTGTAGAAAATATTCAGGATTGGATGAAATCAACCAGAAAATTAACACGATGGTCAGGTTTGAAATTTCTTCCAAAACTCCAGTTAAAATTTCCTAAACAGTTGGATAAACTTGTTGAACATTTAATAAAAAATCCCGATGATAAAACTTGGCATGATTCAGTAATAGAAATATGGCAAAACAAGAGTACTTGGGAATGTCTATATCATGCTCCTGAGGAAGAATAGAATTTTACTTTTTGGTTTGAAAAAACTTTCGAAAGGAAGAAGGATTATGTCACTCAAAATTGAAGAAAAATTAATAGGTAGTTACTTTACAGAGATAGAACCCGTAATTTATACAACAGGCGCTTATTTAGTTCCTATGGAGATTAAGGTAAACGAGGAAAAATACTATGTCTGGGTTGTCAATGAATTCGAAGATGATAGCTTTGATACAAATGGAAAATTTTGTTCCCCTCGCCTTCTTTCTTGTAAAAAAGATAATTTAATTCAATGCTTTCCGGATGATATCGAATTGTAATGCAGTTAACCCAATATTTATTGACTTAAACCGCTTATTTTACATGTTAGGGAAAATACCATAATGTCAAAAGAATTTGATTGCCGTTTTTTTGCCTCCGAAAAACCATGCCAGTTTAAGCTCGATTGCCCCATAGACAGCGCCTGCCCCAAATACCAACCCATGGGGAAACGCATATTGATTATCAAACTGGCTGCAATTGGGGATGTGTTGAGAACCACGCCTATCCTTCCTGTTTTAAAAAAGAAATATCCACAGTCTTATATTACCTGGATTACGGATAAATCTTCATTGCAAGTCCTGGAGGAGAATCCATACATTGATCGCTTACTAACGGCAAATTATGAAAACGCCTTGCGTCTTCAAGTCGAAAAATTTGATGTAATGATATGTCTTGATAAGGATACTGTAGCTTCAGGCCTTGCATCAATCGTTAAGGCAGATCAGAAACTGGGTTTTGCCCTCTCCGATAAGGGACTCCTTTATCCCCTGAACAAAGAGGCAGACTACTTGTTCCGTCTGGGAGTTTCAGATGAACTCAAGTTTCGCAAGAACAAAAAAACCTACCAGCAACTCATCTTTGAAGCCCTGGGGTTAGAGGAAAAACATGGGGAATATGTTATTAATCTTCCGCAGAAATATATATCTTACGGTGAGCAGTTGATGAAACAGTGGGGAATTAACAATGGCCGGCTGGTTATTGGCTTAAATACAGGCGCCGGGAAGAGGTTTGCCACAAAGCGATGGGAAATAGGCGGCTTTGTTGAACTTGCTGACCGGTTGTCAAAAGACCTTGGAGCACAGGTGGTGCTCCTGGGCGGCCCTGAAGAAATTGAAAGAAATGAAGAGATTGCTTCTAAAACAAAGAGCCAGGTAATAGACAGCGGATGTCATCATAGTTTGAGGGAATTTATGGGATTGTTAAGTCAATGCCATCTGGTCGTTACGGGTGACACCCTTGCCTTGCATCTGGCTATCGCTTTGAAAAAATTAATCGTTACCTTTTTCGGTTCCACCTGCCATCAGGAAATCGACCTTTATGACCGGGGTAAAAAGTTGGTTGCAGATGTGCATTGCGCCCCGTGTTATCGGGGGAATTGCGATACGATGATTTGTATGAAAAGCATAAGCGCCAGCGACGTGTTCCAGGCTTGTAAAGAGATATTGAAGGCTAATACCTTATTGTAATTACAATTCATTTACTCTAAGAAAAGCCTCTCTTTAGAGATATAAAGGAGATCGTAAGATGGGAAAATGGTGTTCGGTACAAAGATTTATTCTGTTTCTGTGTATTGTGTTTATATTTTCTGATGTGGCCTTTTCTGGAAAAAACGATTCTATAATCCTGCCGAAATATTTTATAAAAACGGAAAAGGAAGCTAAGAAAGGCGGTGGTGTGGAAAAGAAGATCAGTGGTCTATTACAACTGCAAATTCAATTAAGAAAAAGTTACCGAGAGCAGCCGACGTCTGAAAGGATAAACGCCATGCGAAGAATGGGTATAAAGACGGCGGAAATAGATAAACAACTGGTTTATATCCATTTGAAAAGAAAATTAAGCCCATCGAGAATTGCGTCTTTAAAAGAAATCGGGGTCATCGTGCATGAAGATTCATGGATACCTCCTCTTAAAAACCATCCTACCGGCTATGTTACAGCAAGCATGCCTATCGACCGATTATATGATGTAGCCAGGAAACCCTTCATTATCAGACTTGAGACAGCCGAAAAGGTGTTGTTACCCAAAAACGATGAGGCGGCAAAGAGTATTTATGCAAACAATGTCTGGGAGGACTATGGATATAATGGCAAGGGTGTCAGAATTGCAGTTCTGGATTCTGGTTTAGACACATCGCATAAGGATATTCCTACACCGGTAGCAAGTAAGGATTACTCAAACCATCCCGATGTGGATGATAGTATAGAAAATAAGGTAACAGAACACGGCACTCATGTGACGGGCAGCGCCCTGGGGCGTGGTACGCAGTCAAACGGGAAATACAAAGGCATGGCGTACGGCGCAGACCTGATTTTTCTCAAGATTGGAAATGATTCAAGCGGCGGGGCTTCAACAGCGGCGATCTCAGCGGCTATCAGGGATGCGGTAGATGTTTATGAAGCCAATATCGTAACCATGAGTTACGGCGGCTTTAATACGTATAATGACGGCAGTGAAGAAGAATGTCAGGCTGTCGATTACGCCTTCAGCAAAGGAGCATTGGTGTTTATTTCGGCAGGAAACGAGGCCGGCAGTGGTTTGCATTATTCAGGTACGGTTACTGCTAATAGCACAACTGATTTTATTAAAGTCACCGTGGAAAACACGAGCCAGGCGGCCTTATATTTTTACCTGAATTGGTTCGACGGCAAAGGAACAACCAATAATCTTGGTTTAAGCATATACGATGCTGATAAGATAGATCTATCATCAAATGTTTCTCAATCCCCTGAAATAGAAAGTCCAAGAGGCACCGAGGCTGAGTTGGTTTACTTTAATAATTATATTTCGGGACCCGCCACGTTTTTCTTGAAAGTAAAGAACAATTCAAATAGTGAACAGTTTTACCACATCTATTCTTACGACGATAACACAACCTTTGAGAATGCAGACCCTGGTTATACTGTTGGATCACCGGCAACGGCTAACAATGCAATAGCAGTAGCATCATATGTAACCCGACCGTCATGGACTGATTATAAAGGGGAAAGCTGGCATTATACAAATGATCAGACAATTGGTAATATTTCCTCATTTAGCAGTCGCGGACCGAGGATCGATGGCACAAAAAAACCCGACATCGCCGCTCCCGGTCAGGGGATTATTTCCGCAAGAGATAAGATTGTTATCTGGCCAGGAAGTGAAGATTATTATGTGATTGATAACGATGGCATTAACGACGGCAAAGGACCGGCGGATTACCAGTTAAGCCAGGGAACAAGCATGGCCTGTCCCATTGCGGCAGGGGCGGGGGCATTGTTGATGGAGTCCAACTCTTCATTAAAGGGAAATCCAGAAAGTGTCAGAAATGCCCTGTTTCAAACTGCAAGCAATAATGGAGAGCAGAATAATACCGATGGGTACGGTCACCTAAATGTGCTCAATGCGCTAAACTACTTAACAAGCACAACTCCATCATCAACACCAACGCCTTTAACGTCGCCGACACCTGCATCGTCCCCTACACCGGGAGGCAATGGCTTCCTTTTCGGGACTGTATATGATCAAGATAATTTCCCATTGGAAGGGGTTACGGTAACCATTACAGGCAATAGTTTTTCAGATGGTATCGACACCAACGAAGATGGTTATTATGAATTCTACGGTCTTGCTGCAGGAGATTATACACTCACATACGAGAAAGATGGATACCAGAGCCAGACCAGGAATATAAGCCTTGGGGAAGGAGAAATTCTAAGCCTTGGGACGGTTACTCTGGAACTAATCACAAAAGGCACAATAACGGGATATGTTGTAAATACAAAAGGTGATCCCCTTGAATCAGCAAAGATAAAACTCAGAGGTATAAAAACTAAGATTTCAACGACCACATCTTCTGATGCGGATGGTTACTTTGAATTTGTAGATTTGGATGCTAATACCTATGTGATTATTGCGAAGAAAAATGGTTATAAGAGGTCGAGTAAAACGGTAATACTTAAAGAAGGAGCAGAGAAAGAAATTGAGATTAAAATGAAAAAAGCAAAGAGGGGAAATTAATATGGATATCTTAAAGCAGGTAGCGGAACTGAAAGAATTTTTAGGAAAGGTGTATTGCTTTATCGAGGACAACGAGGATTCATTCAAGGACGGCGTTGAGGCAGAAGGGATGAAGAACGAAACGTGGAAGTGGATGCAGGAATTGGCTAAATTTTTACCTGAAGTTTAATTCTGAAAAAAATTATTCGGAGACGGATTTTAAATGTAGGGGTTTGAAATTTTAAACCCCTACGTCATGTATCAGCGAAATTTAAAGGAATAGATTCTATGACGCGACCGATGTATTACGAACTTAGACCGCAGACACCCATTAAAGCGCCAAGGGGCGCAACCCTTACATGCAAAAACTGGGACAGTGAAGCGGCATTGCGGATGTTGATGAATAACCTCGACCCCGATGTGGCAATCCAGCCTGACGAACTCATCGTTTACGGAGGTACCGGGCGCGCCGTTAGGAACTGGAAGGAATATCACAGAATCGTGAATGCATTACGAATCCTCAAAAAGGACGAGACGCTATGTGTTCAGTCGGGCAAGCCGGTGTATATTGCCAGGACTCATGAATGGGCTCCGCGCATTGTCATTGCTAGTGCAAATCTTGTTCCTGCCTGGGCCAAACAGGAGGTGTTTGACAGATACGATGAAATGGGACTCATCATGTACGGTCAGATGACGGCGGGAAGCTGGATTTATATCGGTACACAGGGCATCCTGCAGGGTACATACGAAACCTTTGCAGCCCTTGCCAGGAAGGTATTTAATGCCGATACTCTTAAGGGCAAGTTTGTGCTCACGGCAGGCATGGGAGGTATGAGCAGCGCACAGCCGTTGGCCGTAACTATGAACGAGGGCGTGGTACTGTGCGTAGAGGTGAGGAGGGAACGCATAGAAAAAAAGATTAAAGAGGGTTACTGTGATAAAATGACGGATAATCTCGATGAGGCGCTTCAATGGGTTGCAGACGCAAAATCCAGACAAATGCCGCTATCTGTAGGTTTGGTGGGGAATGCCGCCATCATACATCCTGAACTGGTAAAGCGAAATATCACACCGGACATCGTAACGGATCAGACACCTGCCCACGATCTGATGTCGTATGTACCGGTAGGTGATGTGAAGGAACTCGACAATTTAAGAGAGAAGAACAAACGAGTATATAAAGAAAAAGTATTAGACGCCATTGTCGATCATGCAAAGGCCATTCTGGATATGCAGAGGAATGGGGCTGTGTGTTTTGATTACGGCAATAATCTCAGGTCACAGGCGGAGTCGGCGGGCGTATCCATGAGGGATTCCGACGGACGCTATTGGTATCCGGGTTTTGTCCCTGCATTTATACGGCCTTTATTCTGTCAGGGGAAAGGGCCGTTCCGGTGGGCTGCGTTATCGGGTGATGTGGCAGATATTGAGAAAATAGACGAAGCGGTCATCAATAACTTTCCAGAAGATACATCGCTGGTAAGGTGGATAAAACTTGCCAGGGAAAAAGTACCTCAATTAGGACTGCCAGCCAGAATCTGCTGGTTGGGATACGGCGATCGTGCAAAGATGGGTTTACTCATTAACGATATGGTGAGGAAAGGTATCGTCAAAGCGCCCGTAGTTATCGGGAGAGACCACCTTGACTGTGGTTCTGTTGCATCTCCATATCGGGAGACCGAGGATATGAAAGACGGCAGCGATGCCGTTGCCGATTGGCCGCTGATAAACTTTGCCTTGAATGCCATTAATGGCGCCAGTTGGGTAAGTTTTCATCATGGAGGGGGCGTAGGAATTGGCAATTCCCTCCACGCCGGCATGGTTATCGTGGCTGACGGTACGAAGGAAAAGGACGAAAGACTTGAAAGAGTTTTGACGGCAGATCCGGGAATTGGGATTGCAAGGCACGTAGATGCTGGCTATGAAGGGGCGATAAAGGTGGCAAAAGAGAAAGGTGTAATGATACCTGAATAAAGATCAAATCAGGCATTCAGCGACCTTTTTCCCCTCCCTTGATGGGAGGGGTTAGGGGAGGGTGATCTGCTTTTTTCTTTCACCCTCACCCAGCCTCTCCCATCAAGGGAGAGGAACTAAAGTTTGCAATTTACATTTTGACATTTTCATTTACGGAGGTGATAACCATGTCCGAACTAGCCTCAAAAACATGTGTACCGTGCAAGGGCGGAGTGCCACCGCTCAAAGGCGATGCCGTCTGTGTATTACAAAAACAGGTAGAAGGCTGGGAAGTGGTAGAGGAACATCATCTGTTCAGAACCTTTAAATTTCCTGACTTTCGCAAGACATTGGATTTTGTGAATAAAGTAGGAGCGATTGCCGAAGATCAGGGACACCATCCCGTAATCACTTTCACCTGGGGAAAGGCAGAGATCACCATTTATACCCACAAAATCAACGGCCTGACAGAGAGCGACTTTATCCTGGCTGCAAAGATTGACACACTAAAAATATCTTGACGTATAGGAATTTCAAAGTTGGAAACAGCGCAGTCAGACAACCCCCTATGAATCCCCCTTTGTTAAGGGGGACTTGTGGAAATCTCCCTTAATAAAGGGGGTATGAGGGTTGTTTTACCAGCATTTGCCGTGTATCTAAAAGCCGCCAAAGTTACCCTGAGAAGAATACACCCCTTTCTACTATGGTAGGTCAACCGCCCTCGGTTGACGTCATAATGACAAGCGGGGACGCTTGTCCTACCAATGAGGGGAATTTGAGAAGTCCCCTCTTGGGAGGGGATTCAGGGGTGGGTAAAATGTAGGGGCCGGTTTCAAACCTGCCCTTACTCAACAAAAAGTCGTCGGGTTTTCGTCTTTTAAAACCCACCTTAATCACCATTTCTCCCCCGGTTGTTGCTGCCATCGTTATCTCATTAGTTGACACATTCCAACTGATATTTTCACTTCGAAAATCATGGAAATAATCCATCACGCCATCCTTAACTTGAAACAATCCTTTTGTCATTTCTGCTTAAATAATATCAAGATATTCAAAAATTCCTTGACAGTTTAATGGTATAAAGCAATAATCTGGCCAGTTGAGAAACCATCATTTTCAAAATAAAGGTAAATAACCCGTTACTAAATGAAAAACTTTTGTCTTACTACTAAATGTATATTTGAGGAGATAATTCTATGAAGAGAATAATCTTTTCAATAATTATAGCGTTATTATTTATTTCCGTAGGAAATGTCCCAGCAACAACTATTCCTCAGGAAATCAAAGATACGGTTACTTTTATTTTTATAAAAAATGATTCGGGACAAGTTATTCCAAATGGTACTGGTTTCTTTGTTGGAATCAAGGATGAAAACGATCCTAATATATCTTATATTTATTTGGTGACCGCTAAGCATGTTCTTTTGGATGATAAGACGAATTCTCTTTTTAATTCTGTCTATGTCCGCCTAAATAAAAAAACTGGAGATGCACAAATGTTCGAAATTCCTCTCTGTGGTTCGAATGCTGTCAAGGTATACAGTCATAAGGATGCAACTGTTGATATTACTTTAATACCTTTAGCTCCCGATCCTAATATTTTTGATTGTAAATGGATACCCGTAAATATGATTACTACCAAAGAAATATTTAAAGAAGCTAAAATTAGGGAAGGGGATGACGTGTTCTTTGTTGGTCTGTTTACTCCCTATTATGGTAATCAAAGAAACTATCCTATAACTAGGTTTGGCAGAGTCGCTCTTATTACAGACGAGAAAATACCCTGGAAGGATAAAAAAGATGAAGTTCCCAAAATGTTGGACTTATACCTGGTGGAGTCTCAATCCTTCGGTGGAAATAGTGGTGCACCTGTTTTCTTTTATTTCGGTTTAACAAGAGAACCTGATTCATTAAGTAAAGAGTATAAATTTTTACTTGCCGGTATAATGAAAGGTTGTTATTTAGATGCCAGAGAGATTCAAGTTGCTGAAACGAGTAAAATCCCAATTTCTCTCGAAAATGTTGGAATTGCAGCAGTTGTTCCTGCCTATAGATTATATGAATTACTATTTTCCGATGAATTAAAGAATATAAGACCAGAGAAAAAAGTAAAATAATATGAACAACAAAGCAAATATCAATATTCCACATGAAACTATAGCTGAATTTTGTAAGCGAAATTACATTCGCAAACTTTCTTTTTTCGGCTCCGTCTTAAGAAACGACTTCCGGCCTGACAGCGATGTTGATGTGCTTGTAGAGTTCGAGGCGGAGCACGTGCCTGGTTTCTTTGGGTTGGCGCATATGGAGCGGGAACTTTCTGGAATTTTGGGAAAAAATGTAGATTTACGAACTCCACAGGAATTAAGCAGATATTTCCGTGATGAAGTTGTTTCTTCTGCACAGGTGGCTTATGTCAAATGATGATTTAGTTCGCATCAAACATATGCTTGATGCTGCAAAAGAGGCCGTATTTTTTGCCAAGGATAAGTCAAAAATCGATTTAAACAAGGATCGTATGTTGGTACTATCTTTGGTTAAAGAGATCGAGATTATTGGTGAAGCCGCCAGTAAAATTTCAGATAAACTGAAAACAAAATACTTTCACATTCCGTGGCTTGATATCATTGGCATGAGGAATCATCTTATCCATGCCTATTTTGACGTTGACTTGGATTTGGTTTGGAAAACAGTTACTCATGACCTTCCATTTCTTATAACTGAACTCGAAAAAATCATTCCCTCAAAGACCGATGCTTAATTTTAAACTGTACATACCTTCTTAAAATTGAATGTCTATGGAAATATGGCAATTTACTGTTATTTTTACCATTGGTGTTGTTGCCGGAGTTGTTAATACCCTTGCAGGTGGCGGTTCATTGATTACCATGCCTGTACTTATTTTCCTGGGGTTACCGGCAACGGTTGCAAATGGAACTAACCGGTTGGCGATCACGGTTCAGAGTGTGTTAGCCGTCACTGGTTTTAAAAGAAAGGGTGTTTCAGATTTCAAGTCGAGTCTTCTTATGTCACTACCGGCGCTTGTGGGCGCTATTATCGGCGCTCAGCTTGCCGTTGATGTACCAGAAATCCTGTTCAAAAGGATACTGGCTGTGGTCATGATACTTGTGCTCGTGCTTATTTTGTGGAATCCAATACGAATGAGGCAAGGAATCGCTCAATACGATGGAGGCATGGCCAGTTTAAGCAGGCGTCGCCGTACGGTCAGTATGCTTATTTTCTTCTTTGTTGGAGTTTACGGCGGATTTATTCAGGCTGGCATTGGTTTCTTGATTATTGCAGTTCTAACCACAATTAGCGGATTAAATCTTGTAGAGGTGAACAGCCACAAGGTATTCATTGTTGGTATCAATGCGCTGTTTGCGTTGATTGTATTTATCTTCAACAGCAAGATATGCTGGTCAATTGGTCTGGCTTTAGCCGCAGGTAACGGTTTTGGCGGCTGGCTTGGCAGTCATATGGCGGTAACCGGAGGCGAACGTTTCATCAAATTAGTACTTGCGTTCTGTGTTGTTGGAATGGTGGTAAAGCTTTTGATATAGTTTCGCTGGAACGTTCAGATAATAAGGAGAACGCTAAGCTATTTTTCGGGAAGGGGTTTCATCTTTTCCTTTGCGATTTCGATATTAAATTTTGCCTCCAGATTTGCAGGGTCAATAACGAGCACTGCTTCCCATTTGCCAATAGCGTCATTATAGTTGCCGTCTCTGTATAGCGCCAGGGCTTCATCCAGCAATTTTTGTAATGCTTCTTTTCCCTGCTCGGTCGCCGTTTCCTCAGCTTTTTTCTCTTCTTCTGATTTTTTCTCGCCCTTTGCTTCTTTAATCATTTCGCGCCCTTCTTCGATCATTTCCCTGGCTTCTTCTTTCATAGCCTCGCTTTGCCGCCCAATTTCGGAGTCCGTGATACGAGACCTCTGGGTTTGAAGCGCGAGTATCTGGTTTTGTAAATCGGCTTTTGCCTGTTCTATTTCACTTAATTTTTGTGTGAGGTCGCTTATGTTTTTCTGGGTTTCAGAGACAGCGCTTTCAATGGAACTGTCTTTTGTTTCGACTTGAGAACTCAGCGCATCCAGGCTGGTGTTGAGCTTTGAATAGTTTGTGTCCATAGCGGCGGTCTTTTGCGCAAGTTCTTCGACTCGTCTTCCGAGATTTTGGGCGGAGAGATTTAAGTTTGAAAGCACTTGGCCAAGTTCCAGTATTTTTTGGTCAACCAATGCCAGATGTTCTTCTTGTGTTTTGGAGGATTTTTTACTGAGTCCTACACACCCTGCTGATAAGGAAGATATACTTAATGCAATAAAAGTTAGAAAGACATATTTTTTCATACATTATTCCTTTCAGTTTATTTAATTAAGCTGTAGTGCGTGATTTATCTCTTGCTCATGGAAGTTACAAAGACTGCGCTATGTCTTGTGCAGGAATTCTATTTCATCTTTGACAGATCAAAATCAAATGGAACTTCTTCACCGCCTGGGGCTACAACTACAAAGCTAATAAGGGTATTTAAGTCGATATCTTTTGCCGGGAATTTAAAGACCAGACGTGCGGTATTGCTCGGTGAATTAGGCCAAAATTCACTGGCATCTGCAATTTCCGGCGCAAATTCAAATTCAGGTTGTATTACATCGTCCTTTTGGTAAATTTTAGCAGTATAATACATTGCAAAATTGTCTTCATCTCCATAGACGGTTACTGAAAAGGTAAGAGTGTTGGCGACATCTAATGCCTCCTGGATGTTCTGACCGGTAAATTCTCTGCGCTCTACTGCGGCCTTTCTGGCCTTATACGCAAGGTTATGATAAGCGGTAAACAGTGAGGCCGATCCCTGACCTTTCCCCAGCGATACTGTCCATGGTTTTGAAAAGGCAACCATGTCCAGATTTTTATTTTTCTGCCCATATACAATGGCTTCTTGTATTTGTTCCGGAGTCAGTTTAGAAAGAACGGCGTGCGCCGGCTTTAAAACAAATAAGAACAAAATAAAACAGAGAATACCCGTTTGCAAAAAAAACTTTTTGGTCACAGATTTATTTCCTTCAATTATAGAGCAAAATTGTTTTTGCAGGCTTTTCAGATAAAGACATTCTTGAGATTATTCTGCACTGGGTTCGGCTGACGCTTCTTCAGTTTGTGCGGCCTCTTCCGTTGCGGCTTCTTCCGTTGATTCTGCCGCTGCCTCTGTTTCATGTTTCTCCTCTTTAGAAGGTTTTACCACATAGTTTTTACCCGTCTTTATCAGGCTCGCGCCGCCCACGATAAACATGATTCCAAACACAACTGCACCTATAAAACAGAGCATTCCGCCCATATTGTTTACGAATTTCTCTACTTTTTCATTGGTCATAATCTTATCTGACTTTTCCGTGACCGCTTTTTCTATTTTGTCCAGCATTATATAATTCCTCCTCATTAATTTATTGTATAAACTTAATCAGAACCGCAGGATACCTGCCCGGTTTTCTGCGGGTTTGTATATTAATGTTTTACTAAATTGTTATAATTGGATAGTTCCCTGTCGGCATCTTCTTTCATTCCTTTCTCACGATATATGGATTCAAGATTTTTATATGCCTTTGCATACTTTGGATTAATAGCAATGGCCTTTCTGTATTCATTAACTTGTTTGTCAAACATTTTCTTCTCACCATATGCTATTCCCAGATTGAAGTGCGCTTCAGCGCTATTGGGATTCATATCGAGCACTTTCCTGTATTGCAGGATTTCATTATCCAGCAAGCCTTTCTTGCCATAGGAAACACCCAAATTGAAATACGCATCGATATACGCAGGGTCAATCTCGATCGCCCGGTTATATGCGGCGATAGATTCGTCATACATCTCCTTGTCCCGATAGGCATGCCCCAGATTATAGAATGCTTCCAGATTGTCCGGATCGATTTCGATCACCTTTTTATAAGCGCTGATTTCATTGTCTGTCATTCCCTTTGCGCCGCATGCAACCCCGAGATTGAAGTATGCATCCATATAGCCCGTGTCCAACTCAATTGCTTTTTTATAGGAAGAAATCTCATCGTCAAACAGTTTTTTCTTGCCGTAGGCCACGCCCAGGTTATTGTAGAGTTTTGGTGAGCGATTGTTTATCTCAATGGCTTTCTTGTATTCCCGAATCGCATCATCAACCATACCGCGTTTATTATATTCGTTTCCCAGTTGATAATGCACATCGAAGTCTCCAAAATTGTCTGCGCCGTAACTATGGACAACGCAAGCAATATTTGAGAGCATGATAAAAAATGCAAAAAAGACTTTTCTCATAAGTTTCGTTAATAAAATTAGGCTTGATAAAACCAATACATTTTTTCGTTCTGGGCACAAATCTCTTTCACGACGTCATAATATTCTGCCTCTGAAAGATCATCCAGCTTCTTGCCGTATTTCTTGATTGTCTCGTTAAATTCCATTACCTTCTCAACAAGGTTTCCGTGTGTCTCAGAGGAGCCTCCGATAACGTAAAAGTTCTCTCCCGTTGTGATTCTTTTATGATTGTCCTTATTATCAAAGGCCAAACCGCAAAGGATGGTGTTTTCTTTTGAAGATTTGTCGTGATTATTCAAACGGCAACTCCTTTTAACTTGACGAAATGTTACTTACAATTTTGGATAAAGAATACCATTCTATAAAAAAAATGTCAAGTTAATATACCTGCCAAAAATGCTTGATGTTATGGCGTCGTTGTGGCAAGTATCCTGTGGGCAATCTCGAAATAAATGACCAATCCCGTTGCGTCGAGCAACGTGGCTATGAGTGGCGCGGATACGAAGGCGGGGTCTAATTTTATAAACCGGAAAAACAAGGGGATGGCCAAACCAACGATATTCCCCACACAAACTACGGTGCACAAGGATATACCAACGGTTACCGCTACTGAAATCTTTCCCAGTGAAATGGCGGCGATGGTAAAGGCAATCAGACCCATAATGAACCCGAGCGTGGCGCCGACCTTAAATTCCCGCAGGAGAATGTGCCACCATTCTCTGGATTTTACTTCTCCCGTGGCGAGCGCCCGAATTATGAGGGTAGAGGATTGCGACCCGGTATTGCCGCCAGACCCGGTAAGCATGGGGATAAAATAGGTAAGGGCGATCATCGAGCTTAAAACTCCTGAATAGCTTTTCAATATCGCCTGTGATATAGTCGCGGCAATTACGAGAACGACCAGCCACGTAACGCGATTGAGGATGCGTTTGGAAAATCCTACACGAAAATATTCTTCCTCAATAGTCTGAATACCAGCCATCCTCTGAAAATCCTCGGTTACCTCTTCCTGTACAACATCCAATACGTCATCTACGGTAACGATACCCACCAGCCTGTCTTCAGTGTCTACCACGGGAACGGCCAGGATGTCATATTTCTGGACAACCTGAGCCGCCTTCTCCTGGTCATCTGTGGTATGGACATAAAAGACGTTCTCGTTCATGATATCCTTGATGAGTTGTTCCGGATTGGCGAGGATGATATTCTTTAGAGAGGCGACGCCGCGCAACTTTTTGGTCTCATCAACAATGTAACAGATGTAGATGGTTTCACGGTTAGGCCCGGTTTTACGGATATGTTCGAGCGCTTTTGCAACCGTCATATCCATTTGAAGGTCTACATATTCAGGGGTCATAATGCGGCCGGCGGAGTTATGCGGGTAGTTCAGGAGTTCGTTAGCTTCCTTGCGTTCTAAGGGCGGGAGCAGCTTAAGGAGTTTTTCGACGACATGCGCAGGTAATTCATCAAAGAGTTGTGTGCGGTCGTCAGGCTGCATTTCTGTTAAAATTTCTTTTGCGTGCTGTTCGGTGAACTGCTTAAGAAGCTCTTCCTGTTCAACAGGCTCAAACAGGGCAAAGACCTCGGAGATTTTATTCTTATCGAGCAGTCTGAATCCCATTACCCGCTCTGTGGGGTCAAGCGCCCTGAGGATGTCAACAATATCGGCAGGATGACGTTCTCGAAGGAAGTCTCGCAACCCTTTAAAATCTTTGGTTTCGATGAGTTCCTTAATTTCAGGAAGAAATATCTTCGTCCATTGCATTTCCATAATTAAATACTTACATATTCAAAAATATTAGAGTGAATTATTGATTTTGTATTGGCTTCAGTTTTCTTGTTTTATAATTTGTTGTATTGTAAAGATGAATCCTTTCGGTTATTGTATTTCTTCTTCTATTTCAGATTCATGAACTCGAATATGACCAATTTCAACAATCCACAGTTTTTTATTCACAGACATTTGCCTGAGTGCTTGTAAAAACTGTTGAATCAATTGTTCAAGTAAGGTCAGACTCGGGTTCCGAGGAACGCGAATTATAACAATTCCATTTGTTTTGCTTGGGGGGAAACGTGTAACATCTGAAAAATCTAAGTCAAAAGTTATAAGGCAACGTTTTTCTGAACAACAGACTTCATAGAGATGCTGGTCTGAGCATCCTTGAAGTCCTTGATTCCTGATTGTTTTAATTTCATGCCCTGCTGCTAGAAAAAGTTGCTGAGTTCGAGAACCAAAATTTTCATCAAGCTTAAAATTCATTCGTTCCCTTTAGTGGTGATTTCTATGTAGCGCTCCCGAGACATCTCAGCTCCATATGCTATTGCAGCTCTTACATCTTCTTCCGTTAGTTGCGGATACTCTGCAAGAATCTCTTCGATGTTCATTCCATTGGCCAGAAGATCCAGAAGTAGAGATACCCATATTCGTGTACCACGAATACAAGGTTTGCCAAAGCAAATGTTAGGATCAATAGAAATACGTTCTAAAAGTGATTTCATCCTTGTGTTTCCTTTTTATCGGGCATATTTATCTAGAAAAAATCTTTTGGTGCATCATTCCACTTTTTCTACTCCCAGTGCCTTTGCCATACCCAACAGTGTCCTTCCTAAGAGAGAACGCTTCATTTCAATTGCTTCAAAATCGCACACCTCGTCGCAGCAGAAACAACCGATGCATTTCTTCTTGTCTACGATTACTTTACCGGTTTCTTTTGACATGGCGCCAGCAGGGCAGTTTCTCACGCATTCGTAACAGCGTGTACAGTTTGAGTGATTTACCGTAGAAAAGGTAGAGCACGTGTTGTCGAACATCATGGCCAGTAAAAAATTTGGCAGATATTTTCCCGCAAAATCCTGTGCGCCGCTGGAAGGTTTCTGGAAGTCGGGAACGGATACATTTTCAATGGTTTCGCCAACCACATTGATGGTATTCAATTCACCAACGCCAAGCCCCCGCTGATGCGCAAACCTGATGGTCGGTACGGCCATTGGTTCAAATCCTATAATAGTGCTTGCTACGGTATCCATAGCCACACTATCTTTGCTGGCGATGATCAATCCCACCTTTTTAGGTTGTCCGGCATTAGGCCCATTCCCTTCCATGCCGATGATGGCATCCATGATAATGAGGTGGGGAGGCACCATCTGATAGATATCTACCAGCGCCTTGGCAAATACGGTGGGTTTCGGGGCAATCAGATGAACGTTCTTTTTGCCGTTTCCCGGAATGCTTCCCAGCATATTCTTTATGGCGCCTGTGTATTGTGTCAGTCCGTGTGTTTTCAGCTTCGGTACGGAAACCACAAAATCTACCGTTCGCAGTGTCCTTGCGATGCGGAATTTATCTAAAATTTCATAATCCTTGTTCTGAACATCAATATATTCGTCTTTATCAAAATTAACGATCTTTGCCCCGGTATCCTCTGCAATTTCATTAATGCGGGTGATGCGAAAGGCATTGAAGGTGGAGGCATTTTTTACGCTCCCTGATGAGTCTCCAATAAAGACATCGCATCCAAAATCCTTTTGAAAGATATTGACGAGCGCCCGAACTACCACAGGGTGCGTGTTGACAGCCCTTTCCGGTGGTTGTGAAGACGAAAGGAGATTGAGCTTTAAAAGTACCTTCATTCCGGGTCTGACCAGTTTATCAACGCCGTTTAATAAATTCAGAGACTTGTGGATAGCATGGTAAACCTTCTCTAATGCATAATCATCACATTTGATAATTGATACGGCGGGCATAAGCAAAAAACCTCTTTATAGATTTTAAGTAAAATTTTTGTTGTTAAACCAGCAGCATTTTCATCGGCTGCAGTGTCCTGTTAAAGGGATTAAAAACCAGTCCCAGGATTTCAAGGGTAACCACTCCCAGAAGCGCCTCGTCTGATTCTTCGCCGAGTATTACCGGTGTATGACCTTCGCCCTGCGGCAAAATGATATAACATTCAGATACGCCCCTTTTAATAGTGGTGCCATCTGCAAGGGTAAATTCCAATGTTCTCTTGGCTTTTAGTCCGATTTTATTCCATACATTTAGGGGTAGCAGAGAATACGTAGCGCCGCTATCAATGAGAAATCTTACCGCTTCTTTTCCAGTGACGCCTTCGACCTCGCCGTCTATATAGGTTATACCCATGATTACCCTCCAATAACTACAGTTTATCGCAAAGGCGTGGAGTAGCAAAAAAGGGGAACGGAAGTTGAGAACATGAGAAGTTGGGGATCTGAGAAAATCTCAACCTCGTGACGTCCCAATCTCTTTCTCTTTGCGTTCTTTGCGTCTTTGCGGTGAATTTCCCCGAAAGTAAATATAGCAAAGTAATGGAATATTACAACAAAATAGTTAAAAGAATTTGTTCATTGCCTCCGCCCTTGCCATATCTCTTTGGTACAATTCTTTTTCACTGGGTTTGTTTCTGGATACCATGTTCTTAAGCCTGAGAAACGGCCTCCTGAAGTAATGTCGGTAATAATAGGCAAGGGGGTAATTTTTAATAAAGGCCGGGGTGGTGCAAATGTAATCGGCGTATTTTTTGTTATATTTCCACCTCAGAAACTGAAGGTCTTCTGATTCCAGATGATGTGTCTTAACGTTTGCCCAAAAGCAGTTGTAACGGCTGTAGTCATATTTATTCGTCACAAGCCCCGCCTGCAACAACTCCTCCCTCATGCCAGTCCTTGGATAAGGCGTTAATATCTGGTCTGCAAAGAAGTCAATTTGTGAATCCACGAAGAACTTGTAATTTAGGGCGATGTCCTCTTCCCTGTCATTCGGGTTTCCGATGATCATGCCTCCAACGATCATGATGTCCTGTTCATGAAGTCTTTTAACAGCGAGTTTGGTTTTTTCGATGATATTACCCTTCTTCATGAGCTTTAAATTTTCTTCCGATACGTTCTCAATGCCGAGGAAAACAATCCGAAAGCCTGCCCTTGCCATCTTTTTAGCAAGAGTTTCTGAAGAGGCAATACCCGTACTGCTTGCCTGGATGATATATCGGATATCATTATGTCCTGCCTCAGCTATGGCGTCACAGAGGGACTCGAATCCTTTGACGTCTAACGTAAAATTATCATCTGAAAAGATAATGAAGTTTGCGCCCTGCTGTTTGGCATTGGCAATATCTGCCAGTATTCTTTCAATGCTGAATCTCCTGAAACTCCTGCCGTACATCTTATCTATACTGCAAAAATTGCAGGGCATTACACATCCACGGGAGGATTCCACAATGTCGAGTGTAAAACCGTAATATTGATACCCTTTCCAGATGCGTTTTGAACGATCAGGTATTTTTATTTTTGACAGGTCTTCCAGTGGCCGCTGTGGATTATGAATGAAACGTCCGTCATTTCGGAAAGAGACGCCGGGAATACCTTCTATGGGTCTCTTGCCGTTTATGGCCTCCAATAATTCGTTGAAGCACAGGTCTCCCTCTCCCCGGACGAAAAAGTCAAACGGGTCAGCCTCATCGCCTTTGCATACTTCATCGTACATCACCGTGGCGTGGTAGCCGCCCAATACGATTTTGATGTTTTTGTTGAGACCTTTTATGATACCGGCTATTCTCCTGGCGGTAGCGAATTGAAAGCTCATGGCGGTGAGACCCACAACGTCGGGTTTGTATTGAGCAATCAGTTCTTTAACCGTTTCGGTAACCCGATCTCTCCGCAAAATGAGATCGGCAATGTAGACGTTATGCCCAACAATATTACCGGCAATTGATGAGATGGCAAGGTTTGGCGGCTTCCACCGCCTTGCATTAAAGTGCGGTGCGCAGTCCGGCATGGACATCAGGAGTACGTTCATTTTATGAAAATTCCCATTTTATTTTCTTGAGGATTTTAACGTTTTCAAATTTCTCAAGATTTTATCAGCGTTTCTCATGCTTGCAAAGAAATTAATTTAAGAAGCAATTATACGGGAAAACGTGGCGAAATAAAATGGCAGACCATTTTCAACTCAGGCATGAACTGAATCAGATTGAAATTAATGATCACTTCACAACTTTCACTTTCAGGCTTTTCCTTACCGTGTCACTCTTAAATCTAATACGTGCCTCACCAGTCTTGCCCGTGGCAGTAATTCTGAACGATATCTGACCGTTGTCGTCCGTAATTGCTGTTGAAGGAGAAACCTTTACAAGACGCCTTCCTGAGGTAACCGTAACGGTGACTGTTTCACCGGTGACCGGTGTGATGCCGTCTTCACAAAGAACGGAAATCTGCACGGACGTATGCTTTTTCTTCCGGAGTTTTATCTCATCCCGGGATGCCTCGATGTATTCTGATTCACAGAGTACTGGAGTTGTGGTGGAGACCGGTGTTGGTGTCTGGATGGACGACTCGGCCGACAGCGCCAAAGTAACAACCGTTGTGCTGCCGGCGGCTACTGTAACATCCAGCGACCCCGATAGGTAACCGGATGCTGATGCGGTTACGGTATAATCACCGGCTGCTAAATCCTGAAACTGACAAAAACCATCCTGGCAATATTTGGTGGATAAGGTAGTTGCCTGGTTGGTGTCAAGAGTTACGGCGGCACCATTGATACCTGCGCCGGTAGCCGCATCTGTAACCGAAGCTTCAATAATACCAGTTACAGCAGGCGTCGGCCTCGGTGTCACCGTTGCAATCGGGGGTATCGTTGGAGTTGTGACGGGCGTCGCCTCAGTTGTAAAACTCCACGTGTAGGGCGCAGACAGGGCATTTCCCGCAGAATCCATAGCTCCCGTAGAAATCATCGCCGTATACGTGGTGGAATAAGTTAAATTATCTGACGGTGTAAATGTGGCTTTCTTATCGCTGTAAGAAACCGTTCCGCTGATAGTGCCGCTGCCATCGTTTACGGTAAAGGTATCTGTGGTAATGGTGGAGGCATCCATCTCCTCGCTAAACGTAGCGGTGATGACACCTCCAACCTTCACCCCGGCAGCTCCATTGGCAGGACTTGCAGACCTGACCGTTGGCTCAGTAAAATCCCCCGTTGTCGTAAAGCTCCAGACGTAGTCAGAAGCCACGGCATTCCCGACTAAATCTTTTATTCCTGTGGTTATGCGTGCAGTAATGGTGGTATACGCAGGCAGGTTTCCTGTTGGGGTAAACGTGGCTGTTGTATCGTCAGAAGAAACGGTGCCCCCGATATAACCGCTGCCGTAGCTAACGGTAAAGGTATCTGTAGTAATGGTAGAGGCATCTATCTCCTCACTAAAGGTAGCCGAAATGGCGCTTTCGACTGCTACGCCGGCTGCGCCATTGGCGGGACTCGTAGAACTAACTGCCGGCACGGTAAAATCAGCCTCCCCCGTTGTCGTGAAACTCCACGTATAGAGAGATCCCATTGCATTCCCGGCCACATCTTTCACCCCCGTGGTAATCCGCACGATGTATGCAGTATAGGAAGACAAATTGTCTGATGGTGTGAATGTGGCGGTTGTATCGCTGTAAGAAACCGACCCGCTAATAGTGTTGATGCCGTCGGTTATAGTAAATGCGTTCACATCAATTGAGGAAGACTGCATCTCCTCACTGAACGTGGCAGTTACGGTACGATTGATTGCTACGCCCCCATTGCCGTTTGCAGGACTCGTGGAAATGACAGTTGGCGGGTCAATATCCCCCGTTGTCGTAAAGTTCCAGGTGTAGTCATAGGCTACTGTATTCCCGGCCAAATCCATCACTTCCGTTGAAATTCTTGCCGTATAGGTGGTTGAATGGGAAAGATTGTCTGCCGCTGTAAAGGTAGCCGTCTTGTTCGTATAAGAAACCGTTCCGCTAATGTTGCCGGTATTATCGCTTACTGTAAAGGTACTTGTGTTGATAGTGGAAGACTGCACCTCTTCGCTGAATGTGGCAGTAATCGCGCTGTTGATTGCCACACCGGTGTCTCCTGCGGCCGGGCTTGTGTAACTGACCGTTGGCGCGGTAGTATCAATGGTTGTAAAACTCCAGGTGTAATCGGACGCCAGCGCATTGCCCGACAAATCCGTCACCCCTGTGGTAATCTTTACCGTGTAGGTGGTTGAATCAGAAAGGGCACTTGACGGTGTAAAGGTCGCGGTATTGTCACTGTAAGAAATCTTCCCGCTGATGTTCCTTTTGCCATTGTTTACCGTAAAGGTCTTGTTATCAATCGTGGAAGACTGCATTGCCTCACTGAACGTGACTGTGATGGAGATGGTGATTGCCACGCCCTCGTCTCCATCGGCAGGCGTTGTGGAACTAACAGTAGGCCTGGTAGTATCAACAGTCGTAAAGCTCCAGGTGTAATCAGACGCCAGCTTATTGCCAGCCAGGTCCATAGCGCCTGTGGTAATCTTCGCCGTATAGGTGGTCGAATCAGACAAACTGCCTGACGGCGTAAAGGTGGCCGTCTTGTCGCTGTAAGAAACTGTCCCACTGACGGTATCGCTGCCATTGCTTATAGTAAAGGTATCGGTATTAATGGTGGAAGACAGCATTGCCTCGCTAAACGTGGCAGTAATGGCGCTATTGATTGCCACACCGGTGGCGCCATTGAAAGGACTTGTGGATCTGACTGTTGGCGAGGTGGTATCAACGGTCGTAAAACTCCAGGTGTAGTCAGCAGCCATCATGTTACCGGCAGCATCCATCACTCCAGAGGTAATCTTTGCGGTATAGGTGGTTGAATTTGTTAGGTTGCCTGATGGGGTAAACGTGGCGATCTTATCGCTATAAGAGACTGTTCCGCTGACAGTATCGCTGCCGTTGCTTACGGTGAAGGTATTCGCGTTAATGGTAGAAGACTGCATAGTCTCGCTGAACGTGGCGGTGATGGCGCTGGCAATTGCCACGGCGGATGCGCCGTTGGCAGGGCTGGTAGAACTGACCATTGGCGGTTCGGCATCCTCTGTTGTGGTAAAACTCCATGTATAGTCATTGTCCAGAGTCGTCCCTGCCCAATTTGCCGCTTGTGCCTTTGTTGTAACTCGTGCGGTATAGGTCGTATTGTACTCCAAGTTTGTCGATGGGGTAAACGTGGCTGTTTTGGCGTTTGTTGTTACCGTCCCATCCAATTCCTCCCCGTCTTTGATAAGCTTGAAGGATTCTGTGGTCAGGGTAGAACCATTGATTAACATGGAAAAGGTTGCAGACACGGTCGCATTGATCGCTACGCTCGTGGCCCCGTCGGTCGGGTTCGTGGATTCTACGGTGAGTTTTTCCTTAATAGGCTCGGGTCCTGGTCCAGGTGGTGATATATCCGCAATTGTATCTCCAAAAAGGTCGTCGGGGGTTGCGCCGTACCAGGTAACGTAGATACGCTCGGTTGACATCATATTAACCCTGGCGCCGTAAATATCATCGGCGGAGGTGTTGACAGGCCCGGTTTCCGCACCCCAGGAGGCCATGCCGTCAGTTGATTTTTTGTAATACACATTACCGGTAGTGGCGGTGCTGGAACCTGTACGCGCGCTGTAAAGTGCGTATATATTGCCCGTATTTTCGTCACGGGCAATTTTAACGCCGGTAATACCTTTAGAATCATTGGTTAAGACATCCGTCTTTGCGCTCCATGAACCGCCGGAATATACAGCAGTCCTGATATCGTCATTCGTGCCAGGGGTAACAATATCCGCCGCATAGGTAAGGTAAATATTGCCGGTTGACTTATCAACGGTTGCCCCAAATGCGCCGTCGTAGGTCGCATTATCAGCGGCATTGGCATCTATCGTAGTCCAGCCAGCATCCCAGGAACTGCCGTCATACACTCTTGACTGGATATCATCGGCGGCAATAAGCCACCGTATCGCCATAATATTTCCCCCTGAAAGCGGCATGAGAATAAGAAAATCCGCAGTAATACCAAATATCGTTGTGCCCGTCCCAGCCTCTGACCAGGCAGTTCCATTTGTGCTTTTAAGCACAAAAGAATCGCTGCCCAGAATACCTATGTAAAGGGTACCGTCTGTGCTTTTTGTTACAGAGGCAAGATTGGTTCCTGAGGCAAAAGCGCCTCCCTGACCGGCGCCTGATGCATTTACCGGCGCTGTTAGTGTATCACTGCTGGTATCCAGCTTTGAGTACCAGAGGTCGTCATTACCAGAATCCCAGGTTACAATATGAATAAGTGTTCCGGATGTGTTTCCGGGAGTCCATTGGTCATACCAGATTCCGACACCCAGACAATCCGTTTGGCTGTCAACCGTTACCGTCGAGCTCCAGCTTGCGCCGCCATTGGTGGTCTTACTGTAAACGCACGTATTGGTAGAAGAAATAAAAAAGGTATAACCTATTTGATCGGAAATAAAAACCGTTGTTGGTGTAGTACCGTTATGAGAGGTAGAGGTTACGCTCAGCGTGTTATTGATGGTCACTACAGCCGCCTGGACATTTCGGCTCAAACAAGGTATGAAGCAAACAAGGAAAAGAAACAGGCAGACGCACAACAACTGCCGCCGTGCTTGCTGCTGCAGTATTGGATGTAAAACGTTTTCATTTCCTGCGCTGCCTGAATGAGAAATATCTCTACTTCCCGCAGGGTCTATCTGAAAATGCGTCGTTTCATCCATACCGTTGTTCCGATAAAAAAAGCCTTACTGCAAAAATGTTCATTTAAAAAAGCATTTTCGGCAGTAAGGCTATCTTTATCTACTTCGGTTTTATAAAGACCCTGTACTTTGCGCCCCCCGATTGCTCGGAGTTTGCCTTTATCGTAATATTTTTTTTCCTTACTTTGTCTCTTGCTTTCACAAGAAACAAATAACCATGGTTACCCTTCTTCTCTAAGTCCATCCTCTTTTTTTTCTGCAACAACCATGTACTTTAAAAGTTACAAAGCGAAAATACCTTGGGAGATTAAGCAACGGGAGTACCGATAGGCATTGAAAAAAATAAATGTGTGATGTAAGTATTTAGTTTAACATGGTTTGTTGATAATTAAATTTTTATTCTGACTACTGGAAGATCGTTTTAAAATAGAAAATCATGTAATTTTTACATTTAATATTTGTAATAATTACAATCGTTTTAAATAGAGGGGTAAGAAAATCTTCTTATTGGTAAAAACTGTCACCCCACTTCACGTTATAGACTGTTTTTCCCTTCTCCCCTAAGTCCCGGAAACAAAAACAAAAAAGCCTTACTGTAAAAATGTTTACTTTAAGAAAACATCTTCGGCAGTAAGGCTATCTTTTCTACTTCCTTTTTGCTTAAAGACCCTTTACTTTGCGTCCCCCGATTGCTCGAGGTTTGCCTTTATCGTAATCCTTTACCCGCTATTCCGTAAAAATGTAAATTGTAATGATTGTTTAATAACATTAAATTTGTGGAAAATCAAGAAAATAATGAAATTTTCGCAGGTTAAAGCCGATTAAAAAAATTGTTCATTTCGGCAAATCGCTTCCTGTCTCTCTCAAATATCTCACGCTCTGACTTTCCCATCGAGGTGATAAAGTTTTTAATCCGGTAATAAGGCCTCAGAATAAAAATTCTGAG
>Ga0194126_10000945_pt1 | contig 49305 bp, 48 predicted proteins | sample TA2KigC150mmetaG_FD_148641 | JGI IMG/M metagenome (GOLD analysis project Ga0194126, IMG submission 148641) | Freshwater microbial communities from Lake Tanganyika, Tanzania - TA2015035 Kigoma Deep Cast 150m | ecosystem: Environmental > Aquatic > Freshwater > Lake | place: Tanzania: Lake... | reverse complement strand
ATCCTGACCTTGAAGTGTCCCTCGTCGCCCGCGACATCGTCCACTTCGCTGTATGAGAGCAGTTCGATGTTGGGATTTTGTCCGACACTGACCAACTTGGGAGAGAAAATGCACGTCGAGCAGTCATTGGTTGGAAAAGTCTTATCGAGCTGGGCCATACGCCCACCGATTCCGGTTTGACTTTCCACCAGGTAGACCTTGTAGCCTGATTCGGCAAGATCCAAAGACGCCTGAACTCCAGCTATACCTCCGCCCACAACAAGAGCCGCACCGACCACGTCCTTAGGCTGGGCCATAAGCGATACACCTTTTCCGATAATTTTGCAGCGATGGGATAGTCTGCGATGGACGCATCTAATCTACCAGCTCAGCTCATGCCTGTCAACACTCGCCTGGAGAGGGTAGGCGCCAGTGAAAGTTATAAATATCAACACATTACCTATGCCCTGATGCATTATGCGCCACCAAGCTTGGCTCATAATGATGGTTTCGGCAACAGGGCCGTGCTCCATCCTCGGTCATGCTTCGGATAATGAATCCGCGCTATGCCTCATTCCCATGTGGTCGCTGATGCGCGTCCGTGTGCGTTGCAGGAACCCCAAGTCCACATCGGACCCCGCGGTTGGGAGAAGCGAGCAGTTATGGAAGAGGGGCTCCCTCTCGATTGGGTAAGGGCTATGTTTGAGGGCCGACTCCCACAAGGCGGTCCCTGGAATAGGCGAATACTCGGCTAGCTTTGGCAGAGCCCCTGCTTGGAGGACGAATTCAACGTCTTCTTCGATCTGATCGCGGGTCTGCCCGGGCAGACCGACCATGAGGTACGCTCCGATGCTGCGCGCGTCAAAGCCGGCTTCCTGCAGATGCTTCACTGCGGCAAGGAAGCTCTGCCTGCTCGTTTTACCGCCCGTGCGTTGATGGAAGGGGTCGGATGAAGATTCAAACCCGATCCGAATGGTTGTGAAACCGGCCTCTCTCATTGCGCGGGCTATCTTCGCGTCAATCCCCGAGCAATGCAGCCCGTTGGGGGCATGCCATCTCATGCCCGGGACTTTTTGTGCGACCATACGGAGGATCGGCAGAGCATGACGGTGCGGGTCCACGAGGAACGCGTCATCGTAGAGCGCGATATCGGTGACACCATAGCTTAGCCATGCTTGCTCGATTTCCGCTACCACGCGATCGGGCGGGCGGCGCACGAAACGATCGACCAACTTTGCCGACGCGCAGTATGCGCACCGAAAGGGGCAGCCTCGGGAGGTGAGCAACGGCAAGAAGCGGACGCTTCGCATGAGGTCCAGAGCTGGACTGAATTCCAGCGCGCTCGTCTCGACTTCATTTTGCGGTTTCAGACCCGTATGCTCGTACAGTGCTTGGGATAGGGTGGGTTCGCCCGGGCCGGGAATGATCGCGTCCGCCGGGCAAAGCTTTCGGGCATGGTCGCTCAGTAATGTGGCGTACACGCCACCCAGGAGCGCCGGCGCATCAGGAAAGACCTCTTTGAGGAGCCGAACCGCGTCATGGACCGCAGGGTACCAGTAGGTCATGAGGCTTGTAACCAAGACGGCTCTGGGTCTAGGCAGAGATTGGAGTTCACGCTTGACCTCTTCCCAATCCAGTCCGTACCTGCTGTAGCGTCGCGGCACGTGCCGGAGGGCCTCCGGCTTCGGGATGTGAGTCTTAGGAAATCGGCCCTGTCCAGTGGGTTTTATCTTGAGGGAGCCCATGGAAGTATGGTCTCGGTCAAGGCAATCCAGGAGCATGGGCTCCCATCCGAGCTTTCGCAGTCTTGCGCCGAGCACGAGCAAGCCCAGCGGCCGGGCCCACAGATCGTAGGCGGCAAAATCATAGATCCATGGATTGAAAAGAAGCGCGATGGGTCTGGTCATCTTGCCTCGGGCTCCAATCCCGACCGATCTTTTTTTTGAAGCGGCCGTGTATCCATTCGACCAAATTGCCTCGCTGGGTAGTATCTGCTAGAAGTGATCATGCAATTCGGGCATCATAGGGAAAACCTCGGATAGGCTGATAGAGCGTAGGCTGCGGCGCGGCCGTTCTCTGTGTACGCGATTCCGCGACCGGAGTCGACCCGTGTGAAGCCGAGGAACACAATATCTCACAGGAAAGTCAATACACCCGGAGGGCTCCCCAGTGTTTGGAATTAAGGATCTGATGCAGCAAGCCGCCGGCCTGCAAGCCAAGATCACTGCGCTCCAAGAAGAGCTGGCCCAGAGAAGCGTTATCGGCGAAGCCGGCGGCGGTATGGTGAAGGTGGAAGCCAGCGGCGCACAGGAAATAATCTCGGTGCAGATAGAAAGAGAATTGATGTCCGCGGACGATATCGAAATGCTGGAGGAACTGGTGGCTGCCGCGGTGAACGATGCGCTGAGGAAGTCCAAAGAGATGGTTACGGAAGAGGTCGCCAAGCTGACGGGCGGCATCAAATTACCGGGCCTCACGTGATATATCCGTGCTCAGACTACATGGATTGGGGTGGCTCCAGTGCTCGGACCGCTTGATACCTTGATTAAGGCATTGAAAAGACTTCCCGGGGTCGGAGAGAAGACGGCAACCCGGTACGCTTTCTATATCCTCAATGCGGGCTCGGACGATGTCCAGAGCCTCATCGAGTCCATCAAGGCCGTAAAAGCCGAACTAAAGCTTTGCTCTGTCTGCTTCCATCTGACCGATGTGGACCCCTGCGAAATCTGCTCGAATTCAAGACGGGATTCAACACGACTCTGTGTGGTGGAAACGCCTCTGGACGTGCTCACCATTGAGAAATCAGGCATTTTTCGCGGGTTGTATCATGTGCTCCACGGAGTGCTTGTGCCGCTGGAGGCCATTGGTCCTGACGACATCCGCCTCCCGGAACTGGTCGAGCGAGTCAAGAAAGGTGGGGTGGAAGAAGTAATCCTGGCGTTGAATCCAACGGTGGAAGGAGAATCGACCGCGGGATTCATTCGAGATCAATTAAAGGGCACGGGGGTGACCGTTTCCCGCATCGCGTACGGGATACCGGTGGGAAGCTCACTCGAATACACCGATCCCCTTACCCTGGGCCGCGCTTTGGAAAATCGGATCAAGTTGTAGAAATGCCTTCAGAATCGAATTGCTTTCACCAGTAGCCATGATGCCGCGACAGGATGGGGACGCGACCGATACCAACTGCCATAGCCAGAGAGTTGCAACGAATCATGAAAGTCCCAGGCTTCGGCGAGCGCTCCGGGGCTTGGCCTCGGAGAGGGGCGGCAAGAGCGCATCGGTGCGCAATAATTTGGAGTGGAGACTCATCTCCCCTCCAAACCACCCCATACGTGGGGCCGAGCAGGGGCGTCTTATGCCGAGCGCCTTCATAGGAATTAGCTTTCAGACAGGTACTATCCTGATTCTTGGCGACACTGTCCCGGGATGCGCGCGATTGCCCGTAGTTCTCGGGCCGGCGTCTCTGCCGGCCCGAGAACCACGGGCAAGGCGCCGGTCCCAAGGGGAAGGCTGTCTTCACGATTGACCTTGGGCCTCGTCACAGCGTATCTCCAAGATAGGTCCAAGAAGAACTATAGTGAACGGCATTGAGATTTGCGCGAAAGGTCACCCTCCCCCTTCCCCCTCCCATCAAGGGAGGGGTCATAAAACCCTCTCCCCTGGCGGGAGAGGGAAGGGAGAGGGGGATTCTAGCCTTAGCCAAAGGCGCAGATCTCAACGCAGCCTTCTATAGTTAGCCACAGATAGGTTACTCGGATCGGAGGTGGCGTGAAGGAAACTAAGAACAGAGCGGTCCTCGGAGCAGGCGCAATGGAGGCTGCGTACGCGGCGTGTTTTTCGATGCGTCTTCGTTGTCCGTGGTGTTGGTTGCTCGGGAGCCGCGGCGCGACCTTTCCAAACTCCTTCATCCTAACCTGATACGGATTGATTCCGTATTTCGACGGAAAGGAGGAACAGGATGGCAACAGACCCCAAGACGGTAGTCCTCAGCGACGTCCACATCAGTAACGGCGCGAAATACAGTTGGTTCTTGCAGTCCAATGCAAGGGATTTTGTCAATATGCTCGAGCGTGTCCTGGACGACTCAAGCGTAAAGGAACTCGTGCTCTTGGGAGATCTATTCGACCTCTGGCTTTATCCGGTTAACGTAGTCCCCTGGACCGTCAGTCAAATCCTTCAAGCGAATCCTGATGTAACCAATGCGCTTAGACAGTGCGTGCAGAAGATACCGAAGGTGTATTACATACCCGGGAATCACGATATGGGTGTTGCGGAGAACGATCTGCAGCCGTTTGGCGCGGGAGACAAGCAGATTCGGTTGGTGAGTCCCAAGTGGTACAGCGAAAAGTATCAGGGTGTGCGATACCTTGAGCACGGGCATGCGGTCGATATGTTCAATGCGCCGGATGACTCGGATGACACAATCGGAGGTTATCCCTTAGGATTCTTCATCACGCGCTTGACGGCGACAGCCGAAGATCAGAGCGAAGTTTGGCGTAAGCTAAAAGAATTGTACCGTGGACTGGCGACCTTCCACATGGCCATTGAACCGGAGGAGATTGCTCGCATTCCTATAGGTGTTCGTATGGTGCGGGCGATCATGCGTTTGCTCCGGATACTCGCCGAAGTTGATGACGGCGAACCGATTCGATTTTCCGAACCGGCGTTGGACAACAAGTATACGGTTGGTGACATTAGGAATTACTATGGGAGTCTATACGACAGATGGGGTCGACAATACCCTGATTTTGAAGAATTTCTGCGAACCGTGTTGGTGAGTGTAGATTCCAACGGACTCGATTGGTATGCGAAGAAGCTGATCTCGGAAAACGCTGCGCGGAAAGTCGTGGTGATGGGCCACACTCATAATTCCGTATCCGAAAGTGAGTATAAGAACGACGGCTGTTGGTGCATTCCCAGCGCATTGGGCCACAGCGACGCAAAGCCGAGTTACGTGGAAATTGTCGGAGATAGCGCGACCCTGATCTCCTGGTAGCCGCGTGGGAGCGAGGGGGCCAGTCTGCCCTTGACTCATTTTGTAGGCTGAAGATTTCGTGCCGCCATACCACGGAATCCCACATCGAACCACGGGTCAGCCGGAAATAAGTGTGATATCCTCACGACTCTGGGGTATAAATGTGGTTTGTCCCCCGTCTTTGGAGCTTACAGACGGGTTATTATATCTCACCAACGGAGCATTCCATGCTGTCTCGCGATGAAATCATAGAGAAGGCGCATGAGTTGGATTTCGAAGATATCGGTTTCACCACCGCGGAGCCGTTTGAATCACAAAGGGAATTACTCAAGGAACGTGAAGCGGAGTACGCCTGGGCCACTGCAAGCGGCCTAGATCTCATGGCCGGCACGGATCCCAAGAACGTACTGCCCCAGGCGCGAACCATTATCGTGCTTTTGGAGGTGTACTTTCGCAAAGCTTATCCTCGGCATCTGGAACCTTTCTTCGGTCGGTGTTACCTCGATGACGATCGAGTCACCAAAGACGGGCTGGCTGTGCGCGTCAAAGCTTTTCGCTCTTTTTTGAGCGAGCATGGCCTTGAATCGAAGGTGCCTTTTCACGTTCCTCACCGACTGGCCGCGGCGCGTGCGGGCTTGGGCACGTTCGGGAAGAACTGCCTCTTCTATTCAAATTCTGTGGCGCGACAAAGCTCCTGGGTTTTGCCCATCGCAGTGGTCGTGGATGCGGAATATGAACCCGGCCGGCCGACTCTGGAAGTGGGCTGTCCTGACTGGTGCAAGAACGCGTGCATCGTCTCTTGTCCCACAGGCGCGCTGAAAGGGCCACGTAAGATCGATCCCCGACGCTGCGTGTCGTATCTCACTTATTTCGGCTCCGGCCTCACCCCGCGGGAATTCAGGGAACCAATGGGGCTGTGCGTATACGGGTGCGACCGCTGCCAGAACGTGTGCCCTCGGAACGCCCCCTGGCTTGCCGCAAATCTGCCGGAGAACGAACGAGTGGCCAAGAAAAGCTCCGACTTCCACTTAGAGAAGCTGCTTCACATGGATCGGCCTTATTTTGAGCAGCGCATCTGGCCGCACATGTTCTATATGTCCGCGAACGATATCTGGCGCTGGAAGATGAATGTTGCCCGCTGCATGGGGAACACGCGGGACACGGAGTACGTGCCGGAGCTGGCCAGGGCGTTTGAAGAAAATGGGGACGAGCGGGTGCGGGCAATGTGCGCCTGGGCGCTGGGCCGAATCGGCGGCAGCGCGGCTCGACGAGCGCTCGAAGCCATCCGGCCCAGAAGCGAAGGCATAGTGGCTGAGGAAATCGATTACGCGCTCGACTTGTGCGATTAGCGCCAAGGGAAGGCTGAATCCGGATCCGTAAACTTCGAGGCTCTGACCGGGAACCAACGCCACTTGTTTGGCTTGGCGGTCTGCAAGATCCTCTCCTGTGGAGTATCGGACCGCCGTAGCCAAATCACTTAGCGTGAGCTGAGGCACGGTGAATGTTCCTGTGGTCCAGGCCGTCCTGTCCCTGTGATCCCCTTCCCACTGACGAGTTCTTTCCCGAACGGTACGAGCCCACACAAGAGCGCACCGAAGCGCTACTCGTCCGAATCTGTCATTTCATGGGAGTGACGGAGGCTGGTGTTACTCTGAAGTTGCGCCACGAACCCAACAAGCTCTGGTTGGTGAATGAAAAGGGCCAGTGGCTGCCCGGCCCTGCCGGCACGTACGCTCAGTCCCGCGGCCGATATATTATTACCCTGGACACCGATGAACTCTGCGAGCCCACCGGCTTGGTCGCGACCCTCGCTCACGAACTTGCCCACGCGCGGCTCCTCGGAGAAGGCAGGTTGAGAGGTCGCCACCATGACGATGAGCTGCTCACGGATCTGACAGCGTTTTTCCTCGGGTTCGCGATCTTTGTTGCCAATTCGCCCCGCGTCTGGGTTAGCCAGTTTACCAAGTGGCCTCGAACGCGGGTCAACAAGCCTGAATACATGACTGCGCCAATGTATGGCTACGCATTGGGGCACCTGGCATGGTTCCAAGGCCGGCGCAAGCCGTCCTGGGCCAAATACTTGGGCAGCCACGTCATCAATGACTTCAAGCGGGCCAGTCAGTTTCTATTCAAGATAGAGGACTCCTCGTTTCGTCCTGGTCCGAGGCCGGGAGACCCTCCGACCATACCCGCCAGGGTCGACACGTAGAAACGGCCCCACGTCTGTCTCGGGGTGGGGCTGATGCTTGCCCGGTAAGCTCTCCTCGCGAGTCTCACTATCGCGGGGCTGCCCAAAGCGCTCCATTTCATGAATGTAGTGTTCCTCGGCCTTTCAAAGGATGGCAGGCGCGGTGCGTGGAAAAAGGTCTTGACAGCGCGTCGGGCATCATTTACTGTTTTGCTAATTGCCGAAATGGAATCGCGGCCGCGCTGCTGTGACTCCTGATCGTCAGCCGGGCAATCGGGAACGGTTGCCCTTTTCTCTTGTGATCGATCAAAACCCTCTACCGGAGCGGTAGAGGACCGGCAGAGCCTGCCCCGGACTCGATCCGAGGGCCGCCGGTGGCCACCAAGGCGGTCGAACCCCGCGGACGCGGGATGGAGATCGGGCGGCGGAAAAGCGAAAGGTGACGGAGAACAAGCAATGGCTCCTGAAGAGAAGGCCCCTGTGGCAGGAACTCGCGTTGGAGGACAACCGCTAAGTATGGATGCTTCCGAGTCCTGTGCTGCCTCGCGAACGAACGGCCTGGCCGGAATGCTCAGGGAGTGGGTGGCGATCGCATACTGGAAGGCGGAATGGAAGCCCCTTGCCTGGATAACGACAATATTTCTCATCTGTTATTACTTGCCGGTGGGGAATGCGCGGTTCGATAACGCGGTCATGGAAGCGTTCCATCTGGTCAAATGGTACGCGCAGGAACACGTGCTTCTGTGCCTTGTTCCCGCATTCTTCATTGCCGGCGCGATTGCGGTCTTTGTGAGCCAGGAAGGGGTAATGAAATACCTGGGCCCGACCGCCCCAAAGTATATTTCCTATCCGGTTGCATCGGTTTCAGGGACGGTGCTTGCGGTATGTTCCTGCACCGTGCTCCCCCTGTTTGCGGGAATCTGGATGCGGGGCGCCGGGTTGGGGCCCGCGACCGCTTTTCTCTACTCAGGGCCTGCGATCAATGTGCTGGCGATCATACTCACCGCGCGCATCCTTGGCATTGAATTGGGCATAGCGCGCGCCGTGGGAGCGGTAGCATTCAGCGTGGTGATCGGCTTGCTGATGCGCTTGATCTTCAGAAAAGAAGAGCAGGAGCGAGCCGACGCTGCCGCGGCCGTCATAATGCCTCAGGCCGATGAGGCGCGTCCTCTCTGGAAAACAGCGGTCTATTTCGCGCTCATGGTGGGGATCCTCGTTTTCGCGAATTGGGGTAAGCCCACGGAAACAATCGGCCTTTGGTATGCGATCTATTCTTCAAAGTGGTTTGTCACCGCGGCGCTTGCAGCTCTGTTTGCTGTTGCTCTTGTGGCTTGGTTCGATGTGTCCGCGTTGAAAGTGTCAATCTCCGGAGCGATCGTGGGAGCGCTCGCTCTCGCGTTTCCGTCCGAGCCTCTGATTCCTTACACCGCAGGTGCGGTCTTGCTCTCTCTGGTGACGACCACCTCCAACGGTGAGACTGAAGAATGGTTCAACGAGTCATGGCAGTTTGCCAAGCAGATCATCCCTCTTCTCCTGATCGGCGTTCTGGTTGCAGGATTTCTCCTGGGTCGGCCGGATAAGGAAGGGATGATTCCCAATGTTTGGGTGGCAGGGCTGGTCGGCGGGAACTCGCTTGGGGCCAACGTGTTTGCTTCGATCTTCGGCGCGTTCATGTATTTCGCCACTCTAACGGAGGTCCCGATCGTTGAAGGCTTGATAGGGAGCGGCATGGGCAAAGGTCCGGCGCTTGCTTTACTCTTGGCCGGGCCGGCGCTCTCGTTGCCGAGCATGTTGGTGATCCGCAGCGTGATGGGTACGAAGAAAACCGTGGTATTCATCGCGCTGGTGTGCGTTATGGCCACGATCTCAGGGATGATTTTCGGAGCAGTTGTAGATTGATCGAAAGCGGGTCTTAGGACGCGCGAATTGTCTTAAAGGGAGAATACTTCAGCGGCAGTGGACTTCCGGCGGATCTTGTGTAACAACTTGCGGGGCCCGCCGCGGGAATACCGAGCAACGGAGGGAAGAATGAAAGTGGAAATCTTGGGTGTCGGTTGCGCAAAATGCGACAAGCTCTACGATCTTGTGACCGACATTGTGAAAAAGAGAGGAATAGACGCTGAAGTTGCGAAGGTGGAAGACCTGAAAGTCTTTTCGCAGTATGGGGTCTTCATGACACCCGCGTTGGTGATCAACGGCGAGGTGAAGGTAGCGGGCAAGACGCCTAAAGAATCGGAGATTCTCGCGTGGCTCTCGGCTTGAGTTGTACAGAGCGCCCAGCCATTGATGTTTGTAACTGAAGAGGAGGTTGAGCTGAATGACGAAAACGACTGTATGTTTAGTTAGTTGCGCCCTGATGATTGTTCTCGGAGCAAGTGGCGCGTTTGTCGACGCCGCGGAGCCGCAAATCAACTTACAAGCTCTCGCTGCCAAGAAGATGCCGGTTCTCTTGGAGTTCGGCAGGGGCTGGTGCATTCCCTGTAAATATATGAAGCCGATCTTGGAAGACATGGCCAAGGTTTACGGGGGCCGAGCCATTGTCACGACGGTTGACATGGACGCGAACAAAGATCTGGTGCGGCAGTTCAGGATTCGGATGATGCCGACCCAGGTCTTTCTCACGCCGGACGGCAAGGAGTTCCTCAGAAACGAGGGAACTCTTGAGCGCGAGCAGATAATGAAAATCTTTGCGCAAATGGGTCTACCTGCCCCCGGCGCCCAGGGACCCACGAGGGCTGCCGCCCCGCCACAGACGCCTGTGCGCCAGTAAGAGCGCAACCGGTAGCCCGGATGATTTGATCGGGCAGCGTGGATTTGAGCTAAGGAGGCGGAAGATGGAGTCGATTTTTGCCGTGGTTCAACAGTGGGTATCTTCCGGAAGTATCTGGCTTGCAGCCGGGGGATCGTTCATCGGCGGAGCTTTGACAGCCATGAATCCATGTGTGTTGGTCATGGTGCCGCTGCTGATCGGCTTTATCGGGGGCATGGACGAGAATATGACCGCGTGGAGGTCCTTTCTATTCACGCTGGTATTCATTTTGGGTTTCAGTGTTGAGCTGGCGGTTCTGTTCACCGTGGGATTGGCCGCAGCTCCGTTTCTTCAGTCCGAGTATATGGTTTACGTGATCGCGATTATATGCGTGCTGCTCGGATTGCATTTTATGGACCTATTTCATATCCAGCTCCCTCTTTCCCAGGATAAGCTCCCAAAATACACGGGCGTCTTGGGCGCGGCGCTCTTCGGCTTCATGTTCGGGCTCGTGTCGCTACCGTGCACCGGGCCCGCGTTGTTGCTAATCGTAAGTGTTATTCCGGTCAAGGGTCCTCTGTTCGGCGGCGTTATGATGCTTTTCTACGGCATAGGTCATTGTCTCCTGATTCTTGCGGTGGGGACTTCAGCGGGCGCGGCGCGGCATCTCATCGGATCTCGGAAGATGCATTCGGCCAATTTGTTTGTCAAACGAGCGGCCGGCGCCCTTTTAGCCGGAGTCGGCGTCTATATCGGTGTGGGCGCGCTCTTTCCCAGCCTGGGCTTTGGCCTCTAGGGCCGGAGGCAAGGGTGTTTCGAAAGCGAGGGAAACATGAAAACTGAGAAACGCCTATCGTTACTGGATAGATATCTGACGCTCGTTATCTTCCTTGCTATGGCATTGGGAATAGGGATCGGTTACGCGGCTCCGGCGGTTACGCAGTTTATCGCCGGGCTGCAGGTCGGCGTGACGTCTATCCCAATCGCAGTCGGGCTCATCCTGATGATGTACCCGCCGTTGGCGAAGGTGAAGTACGAGGAGATGGGCAAGGTCTTTCGCAACACCAAGCTTCTTGTTCTTTCTCTGGTTCAGAATTGGATTGTCGGCCCGGTGGTCATGTTCATCTTGGCTATTCTGTTCCTGCACAATTACCCCGAATACATGATCGGAGTCATACTCGTGGGCCTGGCCCGCTGCATAGCGATGGTGATCGTATGGAACGAATTGGCGGAAGGCGACCGAGAGCTTGCGGTAGGGCTTGTGGCCTTCAATGCGGTTTTTCAGGTGCTCTTTTATGCAGTATACATTTACATTTTTGTCACGGTGCTGCTGAACTGGCTCGGACTGGTGAAAGGTCTCAATGTTGAGATTTCCATGTGGGACGCGGCAATTACCGTCTTCATATACCTAGGGATTCCGTTCCTAGGTGGGATCGCCACTCGATTTAGTCTGATTGCCGCGAAAGGAAAAGACTGGTACGAGAATATCTTTATTCCGAAAATCAGCCCCGTTACCCTCGTTGCGCTCCTGTTCACCATCGTAGTCATGTTTTCCCTGAAAGGCGAGGTGATCATCGAGCTGCCGTTGCACGTGCTCTTGGTTGCGCTGCCGATGGCCTGCTACTTTTTCATCATGTGGTTCGCAACATTCTTCTTCGCGAGGAAGGTGGGTGCGGATTACGGTCAGACCACAGCGGTTTCCTTCACTGCCGCCAGCAACGACTTCGAGCTGGCAATAGCGGTGGCGGTCGCAATCTTCGGAATAACCTCCAATCAAGCTTTTGCCACGGTTATCGGACCTCTTATCGAAGTCCCCGTGCTCATCAGCCTGGTGAATGTGGCTTTCGCGTTCAAAAAGCGATACTTCGGATGAAGGAGAGGATGCGGCGCCCCCGCCCCGCGGGGGAACCGCACGGATCGAGGTTTTTTTCTGATTGATCCGGCTACTCCGAGTTGCGTGAGGACACCACACCCAATCCTCCGAAGCGCTCCAAATACCGCGACCCATGCGGTTCATTTCATTCACCGCATCCTACGGGCGGGCTGACTTGACTTATCACGTCGGCTGAGGTAGCTTGCGGGCTCCGATAGGTCGGACGGATGCAAGAAGCCGGTTTGGCGGGATGTTTTGAGATTGGGGCTGAGTATAGGTTACGGTATGGGCCATAAGAAGCCTGTGAAATGCCTCATTGTCTTTTTGGTGATCCTCTTTGCTTGGGGCGGCTGGGCTCCTTGTCCGAAGAGGCAGCCAAGCGCTGCTGTGAAAGCCGCGCTCTCCGATCATGTTCGAGCGGCTTCGCAGGCAGTCGTGGTCACCGACAATTACAACAACTCGTCTTCGCGGTTCGGCAAGCATCGTCCGTGTTGTTGTCGACACGCGATGCCGTGCGCCCGGAAGTTGCCGCCAATGATTGCTTCGGCCAGGATCTGGCACGCTCAGGATTCTCAACGCGCATCGGACTGCACGGGACTTAATGGTTCCGTGCCTGACGGAATATTCACTACTGCCAAGCCTCCCGTGATCTCTCCGGATGTCTCTTTTCTCCACGCAAGCCTCAGAACGGCGATCCTGTTGATTTGAGAGGCCCTTCCCGACTGGAATTGCGCCACTTAGCCCGAACAAGTATTCGGTCATCGGGCAGTACCGCGGAATTGCCGCGCGGACAACCCGCACATGCGACATAGTCCGTTGCATGAAGATGTTCCGCCACGAAAAAGGCGGAGCTTGCCCATGCAATCGTCGAAGAGGAGAATGAAAGGTGAGCGACCAAACCGGAGCCGAACGAAAACATACTCGAATTGTTTCGTTTCCCGCACCCCAGGATCATCAGATCGAGAGAACCGACGTCAGCGCTGATGACCCTGCGCCATCAAAGAGGGGCTTTGCAGCAAGATACATCCGACCATTTTTGAAAGCGACCGGCTATATGCTTTTTCTTTTCATCGCCGTAGCTCTCATTCTAATGGGTTTAGAACAAACGGCCAAATACGCGCTCAAGAGGTCTCATTTCGGCCAGGCTTACCCGGATGATTTTTCAAAGGTCCGTCTCGATTTCACAAGACCGGTGTCTTACTATGATTACGATTTGTCGCCCGGTGTGTGTCTTATTTACAATCAACAACGTGGAAACCGGCTGGAGTACGCCAACAATGCGGGATTTAGAGAACCCAGGCCCATTATGCCGGACAAGCCGGACGATGAATTTAGAATTTTTCTTACCGGCGGGTCCACGGCGTTCGGGCTCGGGTCTTCAGGGCAAGCGGCCGCTCTCACGGACTATTATGAGGTGGAATATCGCGAAACAATCTCTTACTTTATGGAGAGAATCCTGAACGCGAGCGCGCCGATTCAGGGCAAGACCATAAGAGTTTACAATACAGCAGTCTGGGGCCACTCGTATCAACACTTGTTAACGCGGTATCTTGTAAAACTGCGCCAATTTAGCCCCGATCTTATTGTATCACTCGATGGTGTGAATGAAATAGCCCAAGTCAGCAGGCCGGCAAAGGACTGGAATTACTTCAAAGAGGGACAGTACAACAACATAATTGGACAGATCTTTTCATATGACGCGCCGGGGCTTTCGTCGTACCTCACTTTGTGGCTCAAGAATAACTCTTACCTCATGACTCTTTTCTGGTCCGGAAACGATCTGTTTCAAAACTTTTCCCACAAAGCGCACCCGAACAGAGGCGCGCCTCAGGACAGCGAGGAGTTCAAACTGGCGCAGAGCATGAGCCGGGATGAACGGTCCAAGATGCTGACGGAGAATGTCTCCACGGTGGTTCGCATGGTCGAGAACTACCATAGCGTTTTGGAAAACGACGGCGTTCCGCACATTTTTGCGCTTCAGCCTCTTCTTTACCTAAGCCAGAAGCCACGGCACGAAGTGGAGAAAAAAGTTGAGGCGGTCGCGGAACACCAACAATCCTATGATGTCCCCGCCGCTCACGGCTACAAATACATTGTTGACCGAATCGCGCACAGCGCGGCAACCAAAGGGTACTTTGTGGCCGACTTCTCCGATTATTTCGACGACGTTTCGGAATGGGTGTTCACGGATTGGTGTCACTTGACCGCGGGAGCGAACTACCTGATTGCAAAAGAGCTTGCAAATCTTGTTAAGGAGCAGTTCTTCAAGAGGTCTCTGAGTGAAGGTGACGCGGTTGAAGCCAAAAATAGCTTCTTCTGGAATTCCGCGCTTACGGCCCGAATCCAGCACGCTCCGCCTGCAGACCGACAGGATAATGAATCGAAAAACATTTTGGGCGGATACCCGGCGCCGCCGGTATATGAGTCAAGAGAAGTCTCTCTTCATGAGCCGCTGGAAGTGATACTCGACCTGACGCATGATTTCACCCTGAGCCGTTTACGGGTATTCTGGGCGGATGACGCTTCCGTCCCTGAAGAATGGGCCGTGGATGTGTCAATGGACGGCAAAGAGTGGAAGGAGTGGGCTTCCGGAACGAACAAGAGCGTGGATCATTACTCACTATGGCCCGGGTACGATTATTTTGCCGCAACGCCTGTCCGGGCTCGCTACCTTAAGTACAGGCCGGTCAAATTCGAGGAACGACGTATCCGGTTACGGTCACTCAACGTATATAGGTAATCGCCAGTCAGGCTGATGCTATGGCCGAGACCAAACTTAATTATCGCGCCCCTTGCGGCCTCACGACTTGACCACTTCATCAAGAGTCCGGAGTTATCGGAACCTCTACTGTAACCCTATCCGTCAGAGGACATGGCCGAGACGCGTGTGAATCCGAAGGTAAAGAAGGCTCTTTACGACGCTCAATCCTCCAGGATCAGTAGCCGGATACGGTGGCGCGCGTAGTCGCGTTCGTCGTTGTTGCGCTCGGCAACGAACAACAAGACCTTGTGGTCCGTCTTCAGATTCACCTTCATCGGCGCAATCTGTTTCGGCTCGGTGGTGTTGGTTGTCTGCCCGGACATTTCGGGGGGGGCGGCTCGTGATTTCACCATTGATGAGTAAGGCGCAGCGGTCTATGAGTTCGTCCAATCCATAGGCCCCCAGGGTCCCGACCAAAAAATCAAAGGCTTAGGTCAGGCCCCTGCCTGACCTTTTCTCTTGAGCGGCAAGGTTTGCCTACGTAATTGCCCACACGAGGTTATTGCGCCTGACGCCGGGATGGTCGTTTCACCAAGAGCGAGACTCCCCAGTTCCCGCGCGCGGTTTCGTTTTTCGATCCACTGGAATTCCCTTACACTTCTCCCACGAATCGAGGGGCAGAATATTCCCTAGCGCTGTCGAGGCTTCCTCAATCGACAAGGTCTTCCCATATATTAAGGATACGCCCTAAAAAGTATCTTACGCCCATGTCATCCGTGACGCAAAATGAGAAGGAGCGCGTGCGTTGCTTCGTGAAGAGGAGTCCATTGCTTCGCGACTGCAGGGTCTGCCTGTGGTGGGCCTGTCTCTAACGAATGGCGCCGTTTTCGGGGGGGTTGACATGGGGGCTTAGGCGGATTATTATGATATATACGTATACACAGAGAAGAGGCGCATCATGAAGAAGTTCAACCTCTCCGTCCCGGATCATCTCGCGGAAAAGATCGAGCAACGGCGAGAACAGCTCGGGAGTCTTTCCGCAATCTTTCAACAAGCCGTCGCGGCAAGGATTAGGCGAAAGGAAGAATTCGAGGAACGACTGAAAGGAGACGAGGACATGGAAAAGATCATCGAGCGATTGAAGAGAGAGAAGGCCGGGTTGCAGACAGACTACCGCAAAAAAGGCGCGGAAGAGGGGCTCCGATGGGCAAAGGCCGCATCGTACAACGAGCTGGAATATGCTCGCAGGTTTGACCCGACCGATGAGGAGGGGCTCTACGATCCTGCCATACCTCTTCACGACGATCTCCTCGGGCATTATTTCATCGATGCGCTGGAAGCCGATCCGTTTACGAATCCTGAATGGGACGAGGATGAGCTTAACGAGTTCGCCAAGCGATGGCTCCAGGGATGGCTGGAGGCCGTGAAGGATTTCTGGGCCCAAGTCGAAGAAAGGCTCTGACACTCGGCCGGTCTTGGAATTTTGACGGATTAGGCAAATAGGCTCACGGTCATGGAAATCAACGAAAAGGGAACAATGGTGGCATGAGATGAAAAATCCGACGCAGATGAGGAGCATGGCGCTGCGCGAGTATCTGAAGTCGTTTTTTCACTACGCGGGCCTTCGGTCCTTTGCGGCTGTGGGACTCTTGATCGCGCTGGGCTTTGCAGAGGGCGTGGGTCTGTTGTTGCTGATACCCTTCCTGCAATTGATCGGTATCACCGATTCGGCTCCGACAGGCATTGCCCTTGTTGTGAGCCGAGTGTGGCAGGATACGGGGCTTCCGCTGAGCCTGCCCGCGGTCCTGTGCGTGTGGGCGGCAATCGTTTCACTGTGCGCGGTGATGCAACGGTGGTCCACCCTGCTCAACTCAAGGGTGTCCCATGCGTTTACTCGCGGGCTGCGCAACGAATTGTGCGAGCGCATGGCTCGTGTGCAGTGGCTGCGCTTCACGCGTGAGAAACAGTCTGAGATCAACCACGTTGCCACCGCGAACCTGAGTTCGGTCGAAACCGGCACGTACGGGTTGTTTGTTGTGATCAGCACGTCCCTAGTGGTGGGAGTCCACATTGTGATCGCGTTCAGCCTGTCAGTCCCTATGACGTGTGTCGCGCTGGGGGGGTCAGCAGTCCTATTATTGATCCTACGGCCGCTCAACCGTCAATCATATCGGTTGGGGGAGGATTGGCGCAGAACCATGAGCGACTTGTACGGCCTGCTCATGGACCACCTCAGCGGGATGAAGCTGGCGAAGAGTTTCGGGGCTGAAGAGCGCCACATCAAAAGTTTCACCGTCTTGAGTTGCGACCTGGAGGGTCAGGCGAACCGTTTTGCCGGCGTTCTTGCGTCTACGCACATGTGGCACGAGATCGGCAGCGTAGGAGTGCTTGGGTTGTTTTTCTACGTTGCGGTGGAATGGCTTAAGATTCCAGCCGCGACCTTGCTCATCCTGGTCTATCTCTTTGCGCGGATCGTGCCCCAATTCTCGTGGATGCAGCGCACTTGGCAGACGCTTCTCAATACGCTGCCCGCATATGCGGCCGTGCTCAAATTGTTGGAGAGCTTCGGCGACGCGGAGGAACCCCGGCCCTCGGGCCCTGTGCGTCCGCTTGAGCTGAACAAGGGAATAGAGTTCCGAGGGATCTCTTTCCGGTACGATAAGAGCGAGACGCGTTCCGTGCTGGAAAAGATAGACCTGTTTTTCCCCGCGCTTAACACCACGGTAATCCTTGGCCCTTCCGGTGGAGGGAAGAGCACACTTGCGGATCTGCTCATCGGACTATTGGAGCCCGATGAGGGGGAGATCCTCATCGACGGGAAACGGCTTGAAGGCGATCTGATCCATGCTTGGCGCAGATCGGTTGGGTATGTGCCTCAGGAGAGTCTCCTCTTTCACATGACCATTCGAGAGAATCTGCTTTGGGCCGATCCGACCGCGACAGAGGAGGACCTCAAGGAGGTTCTGAAGCTCGCGGCCGCGGATGAGTTCATTGCCCGACTGCCCCACGGCCTGGACACGCCGGTGGGGGATCGAGGGGTAAGGATTTCCGGAGGCGAACGTCAGAGGATCGCTCTAGCCAGGGCGTTATTGCGCAAGCCCACGGTCTTGTTGCTCGACGAAGCCACAAACCAGCTTGATCCTGAAAACGAGAGACGAATCCTGGATGCGCTGGAAGGACTTCGTGGAAAAATGACGGTAATCTTCATCTCACATCGGCTTTCCGCGGCGCGCTGCGCGGATCGGATCGTGACAATTGACAGGGGACAAGTGCTCGACACCGCGGCGAACGAACTCCAAGGCGGTTTCCATAACAAGATCAGGGCCATCATGTGAACTGATGCGCATTCATATTGGAAAGAAGGCGCGCCCTCTGAGCCGCGATGGGCGAGGTTTAGAGGGAGAGACGCATCTTCGCCCTAACAATTCGAAAGCTTGGAGATGAGGGCCCTTCCGTCTTGGAGGGGCCCTCCGCGGAAGAGGGCCCACCGGCGTTTTGATTGGGACAACGTCACCGGTTTGAACGCCGCTTATCTTGTCTGGCTCGATTGTGAATGAAGGTGGGGGGATAGGAGCGCCTCGGTCAGAACATAGGCGGCTTGGAGCGCCTCTGTAGGGCAAAGCGGAAAACATTCTTTGCAGTTCCAGCACTCCTGAGCGGCCACCTCAGGAATGAAGCTGATCTCTCGACTTGCGCCTCGGTTAACGAATCCAACTGCGTGCTTCTTCTTAACTTCAGCGCAGTATCTTACGCAAAGACCACAATGAATGCAGAAGGAAGCCTCTTTTTCAAAACGGTCCCGGTCTGCGCCATACTCTTGAGCCAACTCCTGCAAGTCAAAGGCATCGGGAGCGTGAGCCAGCAGCAGCTCCAAGATCGTTTTGCGAATTCGATCTATCTTCTCCGACCGGGTGGTTACAACCAAATCCTTGGCTACCGGGTAAAGGCAGGAAACCACTAGTCTTGTCCAGCCGCGCATATCCAATTCCACCAGGCAAAGCCGACAAGCCCCATAGGGCTCCAATTTCTCGTGGTGGCACAGTGTTGGAATAGATATCCCCGCGCTGCGCGCCGCGTCCAGGACGGTCATCCCTTCTTTTGCTTTCACTTCTATTCCGTCAATCCGAAGAAGGATTTCGCTCATTTTTGCTTTCTCTTTCTGACGATAGTCCTGGCTTCTTCAGGAATAGGAGGCGGAACAGGTTCGCCTGAGATCTTCCTCACCGCATCATAACGGGGAGGGCACACTTCAAAGCAGGTTCCGCACTTTGTGCATTTCTCCTGGTCAATGATATGAATCAGGCTCTTGCCGCCTTTGATCGCGTCGGACGGGCATTTCCTATCACAAATCGTGCAGGCTCGGCACTTCTCCGGGTCAATATGGAAGGCGATCAGCTCCTTACAGGATAGAGCCGGGCATCGCTTCTCCTTTATGTGGGCCTCATACTCATCTCTAAAATACTTCAGCGTGCTGAGAAAAGGGTTAGGGGCGCTCTTACCTAAGGCGCAAAGGGAAGCCTCGCCGGCTACCTCGGCTAACTGCTCCAAGAGTTCGATATCCCCCTCTCTTCCCTTTCCTTGAGTGATATTTGTCAGAGTCTTGAGCATCTGCCGGATGCCTTCGCGGCAGGGGACGCATTTGCCGCAGGATTCATCCGTAAGGAAGTTAAGGAAGTACCTGGCCACATCAACCATGCAGGTATCTTCGTCCATAACGATCATCCCACCGGATCCCATCATAGACCCGGCCTTGGTCAGTTCATCAAAACCAACCGGCAAATCCAACAGTTCCTCAGGGAGGCATCCGCCGGACGGTCCGCCGGTCTGCACTGCTTTGAACTTCTTGCCTCCGGGGATTCCACCGCCGATCTGGTAAATAATGTGTCTTAGGGTACCACCCATGGGCACTTCTACGAGGCCCGTGTTGTTTATCTTTCCGACCAGGGAAAATATCTTCGTGCCCTTGCTGCCATCAGTTCCAAACTGAGTAAACCAGTCTGCCCCGTTGTTGATGATGAGCGGCACATTGGCCCATGTCTCGACGTTGTTCAGAACGCTGGGTCTACCCCAGAGGCCCACGACGTTGGAGCGGATGTACTTGGGTCTCGGCTCTCCCGCCCTACCTTCCAACGCCGTCATCAGAGCGGTTGATTCACCACAGACGAAAGCGCCCGCTCCCTTGTGCACCTTAACGACGAAATCAAAGCCTGAGCCGAGGATATCTTTCCCGAGAAGGCCATACTCCTCGGCCTGCTTGATGGCGATGGTCACGTTTTCTACCGCCAAGGGATATTCCTGTCTGACGTAAATGTAGCCCTCGTGGGATCCGACGGCATAGGCGCCAATAGTCAACCCCTCGAGGATCGAGTGAGGGTTTCCCTCAAGGAGGGCCCTATCCATGAATGCTCCCGGATCACCCTCATCCGCGTTGACAATTACATACTTTATCGGCTCCGGAGCGTTACGCGATCCTTCCCACTTCCTCCCCGCAGGAAAGCCTCCGCCTCCTCTTCCCCGCAGATTGGATTTCTTGACTTCCTCCAACACCTGGTCGGAGGTCATCTGCAATAGCGCTTTGGCTAACGCGGAATATCCACCAATGGCCAGGTAGTCATCGATGCTCTTGGGATCAATTTTAATGTTACTGCCGATTATGATTCGTTCTTGATTCTTGTAGAAAGGGATATCGTATTCATGGGTTGCCTTTTCGCCTGTGGATGGGTCAACATAGAGCAGACGATCAACAAGCTTCTTCTCCTCTAGGGTCTGAGAGACAATCTCGGGAACGTCTTCAGGCTTTACCTGTAGATAGCAAATCTCCTCAGGATAAATAACCACAACGGGCCCTCTCTCACAAAATCCGGGGCACCCGGTTCCTTTGGTATCCACCTCTGCCTTTAATCCCTGTTTTTCAATCTCCGCTTCAAAGGCAGATAAGACCTCGCCTGCGCCAGAGGCAAGACAACCGGCGCCCACGCATATTGAGACGCAGGGCTCGTTTGGGTCTCTCCGGGATCGTATTTCTTGTCTGATTCTCTCCAAATCGTCAGGGGAGTTTATCCTTGCCATAATCGTCCCTTACTCATAATTCTTTACCACGTCCGCTGTCTCTGCCGGCGACATCTTACCGTGAGTCTTTCCATCGATCTCCACCACCGGTCCTAAAGCACAGCAGCCGAGGCAGTTAACGGTCTCCAGACTGAACTTTAAGTCCAGGTCCGTTTCGCCCGGCTTAATTCCCGTCAGGCCTTCCACTGTGTCGAGCACACGCGAGGCGCCTCGAACATGGCACGCGGTTCCCACGCAGATGTGAATTTGATGGCGCCCCTTAGGAACCAAACTGAAGGCTTTGTAGAAGGTGGCGATATGTTGAATCCGGGTCATAGAAACTTGCAATCTTTCAGCGACCCTCTCCAATGCCTCCCTGGGAAGCCAGTTGTTTTCCGCCTGAATGTCCAGTAACACCTGAATGAGATAACTGGGCTCGCAGCCGTGTTTGTCAATTATCCGGTCGATTCTGTCTTTGTCCATAGCCTCTGTCCTATTCCTTCTCCCGATCCATCGCCTGCTTCTTCGTCTCATGCGAGAGCAAAGCACTTCCGGGTTTCATCGTATCGGACCAGGCCTTGCCTCGATGAAACGCTCAAATGCCTGGACACCTCTGACGGGGTTAGGCCCAACCTCTTAGCCATTTCCGCCGTTGGAAGAGGTCCTTCCCGCAGCAGTGACACAATTTGGCTCACGGCCAATTTATCGGCGATGGTTTCATCGAACAACCGCTTCAGCTCGTCACTGGCGAAAAATTTGCTATATTCCTCTTCCGGCATAGCAGGCAGCCTCAGTCTTTCCCTCTCCACCAGTCTGATGTAAGGGATAAGCCGCGTGACCGCTTCCAGCTTAAATTGCAATTCCTTTTCGTCCAAGCCTTCAGCTTGGCCGATGGGTCCCAGCGCCTTCACCTTCTTGACGAAACCATTGACCCCTTCCACAAAAAGGTTGGCTTCACTGCCGGACATAAATTCGATAGTCAACCTTTCCGGCTTCAGCCCTATGTGCTCCAGCAATTTCTTGGCCAAGTTCACCATAGTTAAGGCGTGGTAATTCCCGTGAGTAATATAGTTACATTCATTTAGGTGGCACGCGCCGATGAACACCCCATCCACTCCCTTTGAGAAAGCCCGGAATACATGCGCCAGATCCACCCGTCCGGAACACATGACGCGAATCAGTCTCATTTCGGTTGTATATTGACTTCTGGAAACTCCAGCTAAGTCGGCTGCGCCGTATGCTCACCAATGACATACAAACCCTAAGATTTTCGGCCTAAATTTAACTCCCGCGCTCATATCTTCTCACCTCGTGCTTGGTAATCCAAGGTTTACTCGTTCCGATGTTTCTACACGTCTCCAACCGCAACGTCCATTCGCTGCACGACCTCTTCCTTCGGAAACGCCGCGTCGATTGCGCTCAATAGCTCTTCGTCGGTGAAGTGCTTCAGCACGATGGCAGACGTGGCGCACACCGTGTTGCAGACACCGTCTCCTTTACAGAGGACAGGATTGACCCTGGCCTTTCGGCCGCGGGGTGTTTCCACAAACTCTATGGCGCCATAGTTGCACACCGTTATACATGCTCCGCACGAAACGCATTTATCCTCATTCACGGTGCAAACAGAGCCGGAGGCTACAACTATATCATGTGAGAGAAGCGTTAAGGTCCGGCCCGCAGCTCCATAAGCTTGGTTGATCGTTTCCTGTATGAACTTGGGATAGTGAGCCAACCCGCACACATATACCCCTTCCGTGGCAAACTCAACGGGCCGCAATTTCACATGGGCTTCTTTGAAGAAGCCGTCGGGGTTCAATGTTACCTTGAATAGTCCCGCCATTTCCTTGGTCGCTGTAGCCGGAACAACAGCCGCGGCCAGCGCAATTATGTCGGCGTCCAATTCAAGCTTTTTCCCTAAGATATAATCGGCCGCCGTGACCTTCAGCACGGACCGGCCGTCTTCAGATTGACCGGGCGCCACATGTGGCTTATCCTGCGGCTCATAACGGATGAACTTTATGTCCTTGTTAGAAGCCTCGCGGTAGTAATCCTCGTTGAACCCATAGGTTCTCATATCTCGAAAGAGGACGTAGATGTCCATCTGGGGATTTATCTCTTTCAGTTTCAACGCGTTCTTCACAGACTCGCTGCAACACAACCGGCTGCAGTAATTCCTCTCTTCATTTCTGCAGCCCACGCATTGTATCATCACAAGACTTTTTGCGTTAATTACCCTTTCGTCTCCTTGGGCGATCCGCTCCTCCAGCTCAAGGTGGGTCAATACCCTCTCATCCTCTCCATAAAGGTATTCCACGGGTCTATGAAGATCCGCGCCTATGGCAAGAACCGCTGCGCCGTGTTTTATCTTGGCGTATCCGTTTTCATACTTCACTGAGGTCTCGAAATTGCCCACATAACCTGTGGCGCCCGTGATCGTCGCGCCGTGATAGACATGTATCAAGGGATGTCGATATACCTTTGCTATGAGATCGCGCAAGTACTCCTGAACATCAAGCCCGTCCAGCGTGGAATGAATCTTTCGCGCCATTCCCCCCAGCTCCGCATTCTTTTCCACCAGGTGAACTTCATGTTCTTGGTTGGCTATGGAAAGCGCGCAATTCATGCCGGCAATGCCTCCACCGATCACCAGCGCGGCCTTGTTGACCGGCAGGTCAAATTCTCGTAACGGCTCCAACCGACCGGCTCGCGCTACCGACATCCGGATGATATCCTTTGCCTTCTGCGTGGCCTCGTCCTTTTCTTTCGAGTGGACCCAGGAGTTGTGCTCCCTGATGTTAGCCATTTCAAAGTAGTATTGATTAATTCCCGCCTCCCGAAGTGTATCCCGGAAAAGCGGTTCGAGGGTCCTGGGACTGCATGCGGCGACAATTACTCGATTGAGCCCTTTTTCTTTCGTTACATCCGTTATGCCTTTGGCGGAGTTCGTGGCGCATGAAAACAGTTGCTCTTGAGCATAGACAACGTTCGGGAGAGTTTTGCAGTATTCGACCGTTTCAGGAACATTCACTATCCTTCCGATATTGGCCCCGCAATGACATACAAATACTCCTATCCTTGGCTCTTCCTGGGACACATCCCTTTCCGGCGGATATATCCTTTCTTTGGCAAGATTCCCTCGTCTGTAATCAAGGAGCTCTCCGATTTGGGATCCAGCCCCACTGGCGCTGAAGACCGACTCGGGGATATCTAGCGGGCCCTGGAAGCCCCCGCTTACAAAAATCCCCGGCCTGCTCGTAGCCATTGGATTGACGGCGTCGACCCTGCAAAATTGGTGAGGATTGAGCTCTATGCCGAATTTATCGGCAATAGACTTCATATCAACAGGAGGATTCAATCCGACGGACAACACCACCATGTCGAACTCTTCTTCCTTTACACCGTCTTCGTTTGTAGAATATCGCACGGTGACGTTCTTGGTTTCGGTATCTTCCCTCACTATTGATGCGTAGCTTCTGATAAATCGAACCCCGGGAAGTTTCTCCGTCCGCTCAAAGTATCGCTCAAAGTCTTTCCCATATGAACGGACATCGTTATGAAATATTACGCACTCGGCTGCGGCGTCATGATCTTTGGTTACAATCGCCTGTTTCTGCGCATACGTGCAGCATACGGCTGAACAATAGCTGTTTTCGCCGGGTGTAACCCGTCTCGAACCGATGCATTGAATCCACGCTATCTTACGGGGATGCTTTTGGTCGGAAGCACGCAGTATCTCCCCTTGGTACGGACCCGTTGAGGATAACAGGCGCTCATAGTCCATGCTGGTCACGACGTTCGCAAACTCCTCGTAATGATATTCCTTCTTCACCTTTGGATCAAAGGGCTCAAGGCCGGCGGAAAGAAGGATCGCGCCTACCTGTATTTCCCTTTTCTCCGCCGTTTGTTTCAAATCTATTGCGTTATTCTTGCACACTGCTTCGCATATGCGGCATTTATTCTCCTTGAGGTAAAGACAGCTCTCATCAATATACGTAATAAGGGGAATTGCCTGGGCGAAGTATATATGGACCGCCTTGTTCTTAGATATGTCCTGATTATACTGGTCGGGATATTTGGCGGGACAATATTCTACACAAGTAGTGCAACCCGTGCATTTGTTCTCAAGAACGTATCGGGGCTTCCTAGTCAGGGTTACGTGAAAATCTCCTACCTCCCCCTCCACACGGTCTACTTCCGTATAGGTGAGGACCTCTATATTGGGATGCCGGCCGACCTCGACCAGCTTGGGAGCGAGTATTCACATGGAACAGTCGTTGGTGGGGAAGGTCTTGTCCAACTGCGCCATATGGCCGCCAATGCTTGGCGCTTTTTCGACCAGGTAGACCTTGAATCCGGCGGTGGCCAGATCAAGCGAGGCCTGTATGCCGCTGATCCCTCCACCCACAACCAAGACGTCTCCAAGATCGGCGTCTGTAAGGGTTCCGCGGAGTTGCCGGCTTTCCTCATTGAGCATCAAGACTTCTGCCATTTTCTATCACCTCATCGGCCTGCATGCACGGTCGCCCCAAGCAAAGCTGGAAACAATCCGAACTACAGCGTTGTTATCCGCACGTAAGTGAAATAGGTTAGTCCAGATCCAGTTGCGTCTTGCATTGATTACATTTCATCGCGCCACGAAAAACTTTGTTGCCGCATTCGGGACATATATAACGGGCCTCTTCGTCTCGAATCCATTTCTCGGCGCCGAACTGTCGTCGATATGGGACGGCTCGAAGGATAACCTTCTTACCTACCGCCATGGAAAAATCGTCAATGTAGTGACAAGGAAAGTCATTGCATTCATGACACCCGGCGAATCCTTTCTCCCTTGTGCAGTTCCTGATCTCGCACTGGCGACAATGCATAAACCGTTCATCCGATAAGCAGCCGCGGCACTTAATATCTTCTATGGCGAGATTTTCACTATTAGGAAGCGTGCCCTTGCCGGGAGTTCCGCCTTTGTAGAGACTTATCAGCCGCTCCTTCAGTTTAATGTTGTTGTCGCGGTGTGCAATGTAAATGGCGCAGACGCCGCAATAAAGACTGCAAGGAGCAAGGAAATCGGGATTTATCGCCATGGCTTTCGCCTCTTCCGACGGATCGATGTCGTATTTTGACAGGCGCAACATAGGGATCCCTTGTCCCCTAAATCGATTCCTGGATGATCTCCGTGAGGTCCTTCACCTCGATCTTTTCCGCAAGATCCATGGTTACTCTGCTGTCCTCAAGCATGGTAATGCAATAGGGGCAGGAAGTAGCCAGCACTTCGGCGCCAAGCCCAAGAGCCTGTTCTATCCTGAGATCGCAGAACCTCTCACCCTTTTGGGTCTCCATCCAAACTCTGCCGCCTCCCCCTCCACAGCAGAGGCTATCCGAGCGGGACTCAAGCATCTCATTCAGCTCTAAGCCCGGGATCTTCTCTAGAACCTCCCGCGGCTCGTCATATATTCCGTTATGTCGACCCAGGTAACAAGGGTCGTGATACGTTACTTTCTTTCCATAATCCTTTTTGACCTGAAGCCTTCCCGCGTTCACTAACTCGCACAAATATTGCGAGATATGAACTACTTCAAAGTTCACCCTAAATTCGGGATACTCGTTCGTGAAGGTATGGTAACAATGAGGTGAAGAGACGAGGATTTTCTTGACCCCGTTATCGATGAAGGTTTTGATGTTTTCTTTGGCCAGGCGCTTGAATAATTCCTCATCGCCCGTCTTACGGATGCTTTCTCCGCAGCAATTCTCCTTGGGGCCGAGTATGCCGAAGTCGACTTCCGCCGCGTTGAGAATGTTGGCTGTGGCTCGAGCCACCTTTTTCAGCCTGGGGTCATAGCTAAGATAACAACCGGGAAAATAAAGAATGTCCATTCCTTCGGTGAACGGTTTCACGGAAAGGCCTTCGGCCCAAGCAGCTCTCTTTTCGCGATCTTCACCGAAAGGGTTTCCTTGACCGACCAGGCCTGCGTTTATGGTGCGGACAGTCTTGACAGGAGCGGGAAACACCCCATATTCATTGGCAATCCTGCGCAAGGAGACGCCGGATTCTATCTGTCTTACGTCCCGGGGGCATTGCTGGGGACATCGTCCGCAGGTCGTACAGCGCCAGATATCTTCACTTTCGATTTCCGTCAAACCAAACGTCGCCTCTCGGACCAGCTTGCGCATGCTGAAAGCCCTGACTCTGTTCCACGGGCAAACAGTATCGCATAGTCCGCATTGGAAGCACCTCTTGAATGCTTCTCCGCCGCTGGCTTTGATGACATCGATGATCTCTTTATAAGGGGTTACAGTTTCCACCGTGTTCTTCCCTCTTCTTTCGACCGAACGTTTCAGCTCTTCTTTGAGGCCGAAATCCGCGTAACCGTATCCATGACCTTCTCCAAACCGTACTTGTCGATCATGGATTCCAGTCCGACCTCCACGTCTTCCAATTTCACTTCTTCTTCAACTTCTTCTTCCCTTTCTTCGTAGATCAGCGCATCATGAATGCACCACTGAACACACAAGGGCTTTTCCTGGGGCGGGTCGTCCTCGCACATGTCACACTTCAATGGGAGGCCGGAATCGGGTTCCTTGAAAACGTCCCTGGACGGGCAGGAAGCCCTGCAGAAACCGCACTCCTCGTATTCTTTCCCGGCAATCACGTATTTGTCTCTGCCCATGCACTCGGCTGGAGCATACTCACCGGCATACACAGGAAGGTATATATCTCTCAGTGGGTCGCGAATCAGCCGAATGCGTGACCTTGCCGGATTATTGCTGCTGTATTTCGGCGTAGCATGGAACGCGGAGCAGATCATCTCACATGACCTGCACCCGTTGCATTTTTCCACATCGATCTTTATGGACTTGATAATCTTCTTCTTTTTTTCGCCCATGCCCGATACCACCTCTTCAATTAGTTCTTCTCCGTTTCCGGCGAGGTCTCTTTGGAGGAAGCGCCATCGTTATCCGAATAGATCCCTCTCTTTTCGAAGTCTTCGGACACGTAATCCAAACCTAATTCATGCAGAGATTCCTTGGTGGGAATACCCTGATCGTTCCATCCTTTGAATTTGTAATACGTATCCAAGAGTTCCTTTTCGAGTTCGGGAAATCTCTTCTTCCAATGGTTCTCCGGGGGCTTGTCGTCCTTCCTCCTCATGCCTCTTCTTATATTGATGGCCCTCACTAACGTCCGGTATCTCTTCGCCGCTTGCGTTAATTTGGCTTCATCCATATCAATCCCCGCGCCCGATGAGATAAACGCCGGGTAATTATGCATATGGTATGGGGGCTTCAGGGGAAATGATGACAAACCTGAGCACATCCCGAGACCGTCATCAATGTAGTGCATCTTCTCCTGCCAGTCGACGATATCACAACACATTTCAACGGTCGGGTAAAAGGGCATCGACTTTTCTCCACGCGGCTCCCAGTCCAGGAGATATTGCTTAAACTTTTCATCGGGAACTTGGAACCAATCCTTTACAAACTCTTCTCTCTCTTCTCTCGTGGGCCAGGGCGCCTGGGGGAACTGCCCTTCAATCTGAGTGATGTTTATCTTCTCGCCGGTAGCGTACATGAGGAAATAAATGGGATTCAACATTGATAGCTTGAGAGGCAGTTGTTCATGCTTCTTAATATTGTTATGAGCATAGGCCTCCGCGCCCTTGCCAATCTGCCTGGCCGCCCAATAGGTGCCATTGGCTAGAACGTCTCCAATGCCTTCCCGCCGAACAATTTTGTCAAGTAACCAGTAAAATCTCCCCTCATTGTCTGACGGCATTCCCGGGAAGTCATCGTCTGTTAATATGCCGTTTTCGTAAAGCTCAAGGGCAAAGGCCATAACTTGAGGGGTTGAGAATCCGTCCACCCCATACTCCGTAGCGCTTTGGGCGATACCCAAACCGAATTCAAGGTCTGCAAAGGCCGCCATGGTATAAGTAAGCTTCGAAAAGCATTTCATCATGTAGGTCGGAAGTCCGGGAGGAGAGATAGTCGCCCCGCATGTCATCGGACAGTTGTAGCAACTGATCAACCGCGTCCGCATACTATCCAGAGTCTCAGCCCATTGCCTTGCGACCTCTTCATTCCAGAAATCTTTCTGGCGCACCCGTGAATTTCCCCACATGAAATTTTCAGTGTGCCACTTTTCATCATGGACCTTCATCTCTTGGGGCGAGCCAAGCCCCGCTAGAATAGGCATAACGCCCGGAATGGGATTCTCATTGCGAAATTTTATATAGCTCATCACTTCGTTGCAAAGCGCCAAGAACTCGGCCGGTCGGGCGACATTAATGTCCTTTGTTCCACGAACGACGATCGCCTTTACCCCTTTGTCTCCCATAACCGCGCCTATTCCGCCTCTACTGGCGCTGGACCTGCCCTGTTCGATGGAGGCAAAATAGACCCTGTTTTCACCCGCCAGCCCGATAGCAGCCACCTGGGCTCTCGGTTCTTTCAATTCCTGTCGAATAAGTTCCGCAGTTTCAACAGCGCCTCTGCCCTTCAAATGAGTGGCGTCCCGGATCTCCACCTTGTCATTGTTTATCCACAAATAGACCAGGTTGGGGGACTTGCCGCGAAGGATCACCTTGTCGTAGCCTGCGTACTTCAATTCCGGGGCCCAGAATCCGCCCATCATTGAAAACGCCATGAGCAATGTTTGGGGCGAAATCGTGGAAACGATGGTACGATTGCAACCGATGGCAGGTGTGCCACACAAGAGACCGGCGCCGAATATTAAGAGATTTTCGGGGGAAAAGGGTTCGACTTCGGGGGGCACCCTCTCCCATAATATCTTGGCGTTCGTGCCCAGCCCTCCCAGATAAAGCTCGGTGTCTCTTGGGTCCGTTTCTACCCTCTCAATGTTTCCTCGGGTTAAATCAACCTCTAAATTGAACCCTGTTTCTGCGTACCTCATGCTCCTAACCTCTTACACTTGCCTGGCAATATGGCCGTCCGCGCTCCTGTAACCCAAAACATGGCATTTCTTAAGCCCTTGGCAACCCAACCGGGCTTTTCACGACAATATTCCGTTCGAGAGGCTCCGAAGGGCATGCTATTGATTACGGCGCCGGCATCGAGGTCTTCTTCTTTCATGGGACGGATCTGATCATTCGCCGGGTGAACATCCTTTTTCCTCACGCCGGCACGCCTTTGCCGAATGGCCTCGGGGCCCCGGAACTCAGTAGTCTGATGGAGCCGGTTAAACCTTCGTCTCGGCTCCGGGGGGTGTGTTGACCGAGACTTGGCAACATCATTGACATGAATATAACTTATATAAAAACCGTGTCAAGACCTTTTTGCTCTTTTCCAAAAAAAATAAAGCACAGCCGGATGAACTCTGCGGAGCTTCCGCAGCGGCCTAAGAACCGGCGCTCCATCGAGTGATGGTCCTGGTTCCTCAAGGATACCGCGACCGTAGACGCTCTGTTTCCCCACTCTGCCGTTCGTTCAAGACCGGTTTAATCCCGGGGCCCGCGTTGCTGGCCCGGCGTCTGACGGACAGAGCCATGCGCACATCGCTTCGCGAGCGCGGCTCAAAGATCACGCTGCGCCACGAGAAGCCTTCATCCGGCGCCGCGCCTCTCATGGGGAGGATGAAATTCCTCTCGCTTGTTCCGCTTCGGCCCAATGCGCATGGGAGGTCGGGCAACGCGGTCTGGCCGGCGGGGGAGGAGCCCGTCCATAGGGGCCAACGTATGACGGTGTCAGCTTGTGATTTCGCTATGTTATCACTCCCCCGTTCGCCAACCAAATCCATAACCGTCCGAGACGAGAGAAGGTCCCGGAAACATGCGCGATGAAGCGCGAAACGCAAGCAAGGTCATTGGGAGAACGACTAAGCAGCAGTAATTACTGGTACAAGAGCACACTCGCGCGTTATGTACCCCATGCGCAGAAGAAAGTTCTTGACTCTTCGCCATATGAGTGTTACTCGGTTTCTGACGAAAATATGCCGATCATTGTACCCGAGTCCCGGGAGCTTATATTATGGATTATACCGGATTGCCCGGAAGCGCTGTCAAAACGGGGTCCTCCACGAAACGAAGAAGCTCTTCGGCAGATAAGAAGCGCCAGCTTATCATAGAATCCGCGGAGCGCATCTTCGCGGCCCGCGGTTTTCACGATACGGCCATCGCTGATATCTCTCATGATTCCGGGGTTCATGAGGCGTCCATCTTTCAATATTTCAAAACAAAAGAAAACTTGATCGTTACCGTCCCGGAAAGACATCTGAGGGAGACTCTGGCAGGTATCACCGAGCATCTTCAAGGAATGAAGGGGGCTGAGCCCAAGATTAGGAAGTTACTTTGGCATCAGCTCAGAGATCTCTCTGTTAATAAGAGCTACACGTCAATTTTGCTCAGCGAGCTCCGCACCTTACCTGCTTTCTACCAGTCCCCGGCTTATGAAATGATAAGAGAATACAGCGCCTTCGCGGTAGAGGCGATCCGAGAAGGCATACGAGACCGGGAAGTGGACCCTGACGTAGAGGTTATTCTCGTTCTGGAGATGATTTTCGGCGCGATCGACAGCATTGTGTTGCGATGGCTGTTCTTCGGCGATCCCTATGACCCCAATGAGGCCGCGGATGCTCTGTGCTCGCTCGTAAAGGCAGCTATATGGAGGCGTGAACAGCCGACTGGAAGTGAGAATGGCGATGAGCCGACCCGCGGGGAGCTTAGGCGGCGCTCCATCGTGGAAGTTGCCTCGGAAGTATTCGGCAAGAAGGGTTACGGCGGGGCCACGATCTCCGAAATAGCCGGAAAAGCAGGCATAGCTGAAGCTTCCATCTATCAATACTTCAAGAGCAAGGAACAGCTTCTTCTCTCAGTGCTGGGCACCTGGTTCATCGAATTGGCTGACGAGTTGGAGCGTGTCTTCTCGGGCGCGTTGAATCCTTATGAACAGCTCTTATATTTGCTCAGGCGGTGGGCGCTGGATTTTCAGATCCGAGAATCGGAGACCAGAGTTTTAATACTTGAGCTGTACAGAAATCCCAAGTTTTATGAATCTCAAGAATACCAGAATACCCGGCGCTTTACGAAACTGATACGATCCATTGTCGAGGCTGGGCGGCAAAGCGGCCATTTCCGAAAGGATTTCGAAATCAGCTATTATCTTCATCTCGTCCAAGGCGCGTTCGAGCATGAGGCGCTCGCGCGCATGATGCTCTCGAAGAAACAGCCCACAATCGCGAGCACGGAACAGATGATCAACCTTTTGCTCCGGGCCATCAAGGCGTGATTCGGCCGAATGCGGAGCCCACAAGGTTTTTTCGCATGCGTTCCGCGTTACTCCAGGTCTTCGATTCACCGATCTCAGCCTACTCTAACTATCCTTAAAGCTCAACACTGTAGGCTTGTTAGACGCACGGCGAAAGCGATGGCCTATTTACGACCCCGCGCTCCCCGCGAAACCCTGGATCCGGAACGCTATGAACGAAGGTCGGGTATCACGGTTGGAGGTCATCTGCTCAGGTGGTGTCGGCGTTTCCCCGCGCCGCCATACTACAGCGCGGCGTTCGGGTAAGGCGCAATCGGAAGGATTGAGCTTGACCGGGGCCAGTGCGGACGGGTATGCTCGACAAGAGGACACGAGAGGCTTTTTCATCAATATGGCGCTTGAAGTCCCGTGCGCCGTTGATCGCCCGAAAACGAAAAAGGGGAAATTGTTGGCCTTCCGCGACGAAGAACCTATCCCAAAGCTTACGGTCGAGATTGCGGCGCAACGCTATTCCAAAGACAAACTGGAGGCCGCGGTCATCTCGTTGGCCAGGGAATGCCCTTACACTCTCTTCGTGAACGACCGCGAAATCCTGTCCATCGCCACACTCCCAACACACCTCAAAGAGCTTTTTGTCGGCTTTCTGGTGTCTGAAGGGGTCCTGTTGCGTCCGGAAGAAATCCTCGAATGCGCGGTCGATCACGCCGCCCGCCTCCTGCGTGTCGAACTCGATGTGCCGGAAGATAGATTGGAGGGAATGGAAAGTAAGGGCATGCTGACGTCGGGCTGCGCCGGCGGGCTCATTTTTTCAGTGGAGGCCGCAATCACTCGAGGCCAAAGATTCCGCAAGCGCCTCAAAGTCTCCGGCTCGACAATCATACAGAGGATGAAAGAACTTGACCGGCACCCGGGCATTTACAGCGTGACGCGCGGAGTTCACTCCGCCTCGCTGGCGGATGCGGACCAAACTCTTGTGATTCTGGAAGATCTCGGGCGCCACAATGCTGTGGACAAGATTGTGGGCCACTGCTTTCTCAATCATATAGAAACAAGCGACAAATTGCTCCTGTCCACGGGTAGAATCACCTCGGAAGTGCTTATCAAAGCGGCACGCGGCAACTTTCCCATTATCATTTCCCGTTCCAGCGCGAGTTCTGTGGCTATTGCGATGGCAAAACAGCAAGAAATAGATGTTGCAACGTATGTCAGGGCCGGTCGTTTCAACTACTTTGCGCACGGCGGCGCGGATCTGGTCGAAGGGTAGGGGAAGAGGGAAGAGAAGGCGCATGGGGGGAACTTTCCTGCAAGTGGATTATTTCTTTCCTTCTCCTGAGAGTTGGTAGAAATCCCGACGAGGCTGTTCCCGGTCACCCGGATCACCGCCAATGTTCATCGGAAGCGGCATTCCTTGTTGGAGGCCGGTAGCGAGACGAGAAGGACAAGACGCGATTGTTCGGAAACCGGCCCGGCGCCTTCGGGTGGACGTTATGTAAGAATGGTAGGGGACGTGAAATGAAGGTGAATAAAGTTGACCACATCTGTATCGCGGTGAGGAACCTCGACAAGGCTCGCGAGAAATGGGAAGTTCTTCTGGGAAAAGAGGGCCCTGACGACACATATGTGGACGAATCGGAAAAGATCCGAGTAGCCCGGTACTTGATCGGCGGGGTCGGCTTCGAGCTGATGGAATCCACCGCGCCCGAGGGCGATGTCGCAAAGTTCATCGAGAAACGCGGCGAGGGTGTGATGCTCATCAGCTTCAACGTGGACAGCACGCGTGAAGCCATAACTGAGTTGGAGGCCAAGGGATATCCCTTCATCCCTGACGCGCGAGGAGAGAAAGCGCGGCCCTTCCGCGACTGTGAGTTCGCGTTCATCCACCCGAAGGCGCTCAACGGTGTCCTGACGGAATTGATCGATTACCGGTGGGACGAATTGAAGAAATAGCCGTGATCCGACGCTCAAGAGGCGGTACGATTAGCGCAGGCATAAGGCCTCGCCGAGCCGCGTCGGGGTGATGAGCCAACGGTCAGATCTCAGCGACGAAACGAGCATCGGTGGAACGCGGAAATAAGGCATCGCGGGCCGCGCATGTTTAGGCGCGCGTTTCCCCCCCAGTCGGGACAGGCTCCCTGCATAGCTCCGCGATACGAAGCGCAGAATCCTATTTTCCGTCAAAGAGCAACTGGGGCTCCTGGAAAGGAATAGGTCCGTGCTGTTGGATCCAGACTTCGTTAACCTTGTTCCACTCCTGGTCCTTGGCCAGCCGTTTTAATTCATACTGGCGCGCGTCTTCCACGAACTTTGTCCTGTCGTAAGACCCTTTTTCAGTCATGGTTTCCCCCTCATGGTTGGTGTTGCGTTTTTCGACTGAGAACCGGGACTTCCGAACGCGCTCGCAAAGATTCGGGTGGTTTTCCAAAGGAAGGGCTGGGCGTGGAAGAAGCCTCTCGCAGGAAGAGATTCCCCAGCTTTGCCTTCGCGAGCTTCTCAAGTACGGCGTCGAACCGTACAATTTCATCATAACAGATCGGCCTGCACGGTCAACTCGAAAACGCGCGTGGGCGGGATGACCGCAGAGTTAGCAAAAGGTCGAGCGCCAAAGGCGTCATCGTCGTGCTCGACTCATTGAACCCCGGCGCCATTCAGTTACACCGATTTGAAGATTCTGATTGACCGGGCGCCACGCGGTGCGGTACCTTCATGGACCGGCGGAAATAGTGCTTTTCGCCAATCTGTGCAACGGTTTTGGCGCTGCAGGGTCTTATGAAAATTCTCGCGGCAATTTTTTGCGCGCAGGCGGAGCGATCTTCGGGATGGGGGGTCACACGCAAGAGTCGGAAAGTGGTTGCTGTGGCCTGATTCCCAATCGGTCCTTTGAACAGGAGTTGCCGCATGAAGTACAGAGAGGCGTATGGTTCATGAGTATTGTGGATCTCAAGAAGGAGGGTGATGTTTTCATTCTCACAATGCGGAGCGGGGAAAATCGGTTTAACCGAACCTTTATTGACGCGATGAATGACGCGCTGGATACGGTGGAAAAGTCTGAAGGCCCGGCCGCGCTGGTGACAATCGGCGCCGAGGACAAATATTATTCCAATGGGTTGGACTTGGACTGGATGATGGGCGACGGCATGGCTCAGGCCCCGGAATTCATCAAATCAGCGCTGAAGTTCCTCGGACGAGTGATGGCCTTTCCGGTCCCGACCGCAGCCGCGATGAACGGGCACTCGTTTGCAGCCGGCGCCTTGCTGGCTCTTGCGCACGATTTCAGGGTCATGCGGGCCGACCGGGGATTCTTCTGTTTGCCTGAAGTGGACATTAATATTCCGTTTGCCCCGGGCATGACTGCCTTGATAAAGAGCCGGCTCACACCAACCGTGTTTCGTGACGTAATTCTCACCGGCGTGCGGATAGGAGGCGTGCAAGCAAAAGAACTGGGCATTGTCGATGAAGCGGTCCCTGCTGATGACGTGCTGGCACGGGCCATTGCCTGTGTTGCGCCCTTGGCCGGCAAGAATCGATACACCTTTCAAGCGCTTAAGAGAGGAATGTACGCTGAGGCCGTGGCTTTATTGGAAGCGGGCGTCACGAATGCGCCGTGATCGGTTGCAAAACTTAGGAGCTTTTGAAGAAGTGGCCGGGGAGGCCCTTCAAATCCCCCCCGCCCCCCTTTAGTAAAGGGGGGACCAAAGAAAGGAGCGCCCATGTCTCTCACTGAAGACCTTGCTGCGCGTCGAGAGGCCGCGCGCAAGCATATCCCACCGGAAAAACTCTCAGTCATGGACCGAGCGACCGAGGATCTTGAGAAGTCAGGCATTACCGCGTCATGCCTGAAGGAAGGGGACTATGCCCCTGACTTTGTCCTACCCAACGCCCTGGGAAAACCAATCTCCTTAGCGGAGAAGTTAAAAGAAGGGCCTGTGGCGCTTTCGTTCTATCGAGGAGGCTGGTGACCGTACTGCAATCTTGAGCTGCGGTCATTGCAGCTTAACTTGAATCGTATCAAGGAACTTGGCGCATCGCTCGTGGCGATCTCGCCCGAAGCTCCGGACAACTCCTTGTCCACGACCGAAAAGAACGAGCTGAGCTTCGAAGTCCTCAGCGATTTGGGCAACCGGGTCGCACGGCGGTTCGGAATTGTTTTTCAACTTCCATTGGACTTGAGGCCCATCTACGCCGGGTTTGGGATCGATCTGCCCAAATCAAACGCGGACGACACCTTTGAACTGCCGCTCCCCGCGACCTACATTATAGAAAGGGATGGAAAGATAAGAAAGGCGTTTATTGACGCAGATTATACCAAGCGACTCGATCCCGAGGATATTATTCGCGCGCTCAAAGACATAGCGTCAAGAAGAGAGACCCCATGACGCGAAATGCAATTCCGTAAAGGAGGAACGGAAAGTGGAAGATCCTAAAATCCTACAGAAAGAGGACATAAAGTGGGAGCCGCATCCTCAACTTGCCAACGCGAAGGTCGCTTACTTGTTATCCAATCGTGACGACAAAATGGATCTCACGTGCTTGCTGGTGAGTCTTCCGCGCGGTACCCATGTTGAGAAGCATACTCACGAATGCGACGATATCATTTACGTGCTCAAGGGAAAAGCTAAGCTCTGGATCGACGGAGTGGGCGACGTCCCCATGGTCGAAGGCGCATTCGTGAGGATTCCAAAGGGCGTAAGACATCAACCTCACAGCATAGAGGAGGATTTTGTCGCGTACGATGTGTTTTACCCGTTCCTGGCATGAGGCGCCCTGCGTGCTTGTGGACCTAATCAAGGCTCATCTACAATTGCTACAGGTCGGACCCATCCCGCGCTCGCTTTCTTGATGTTGGTCGGAAAGCAACAAACGGTAAATCCTGTGGGCCGCCCTATTTGAGAGAGATTTGCCATCTTCTCCATATGACAGTACCCGATTTCGATGCCGGCAAAGTGAGCTTCCCATATAACTTTCGGATTGCGCGTCTCCGCAAATTCGCGGGCAATATACGGCAGGGGCCTGTCCCAGCTCCACGCATCGATCCCTGTAACCTTTACGCCCTTTTCGGTTAAGAACAGCGTGCTTTCCCTATCCATGCCCGCGCCTTTCAGCAGGTATTCCGGCGTCCCCCACGCGGCGTCCGCGCCGGTCTGAATCAACACAATATCAAGGGGTTTGAGTTCGTATCCAATGCGATCCAGCGCTTCTTCGAGGTCTTTGACGGTAATCCTATCTCCATCAGCTTTGTGACGAAAATCGAGGAGCACACCTTCGCTGAAACACCATTCCAGAGGAATCCGATCGATCGTCAAGGCCGGCCTACCTCGGTCCATTGTAGGGTGATAATGGTACGGGGCATCCAGATGCGTTCCGCTGTGAGTGGTCAGGGTCAAGAACTCCACGGCCCAACCTAACCCGCCCGGCAACTCCTCTTTGTGGACCCCTGGGAAGAAATCCTTCATCTGCTCCGCTCCCCGGGAGTGGTCCATGTATTCTATGTTCGGGATCATTATGGGCGGATCGCTGGGAAGCCCGGACTCAATGCTGATACTGAGATCCACAAAACGCCTACGACCCATGATGCCTCCGCGATATTAATCGAAATTCATGCCTACAGCGCCGACGGCAAGCCTCATCCACGACGAATGTGGCTTTCTACGGCCGGGAGTTCAACATACTTCACCTTCGGCCGGTCGGTCAATGTCAGTTTTCGCGGATCGCTTTGGGCCAAGAGCAACAGGAGCGGTCGGCTTCTATTACATTATGACAAGCGCCTCAGCAGGAGACGCGGTCACACTTGACTGCGCCTCGCTGTTGCTCCGGAATGATACGAGGCCGCGCACGATAACTTCCAAATGATTATTGAACTGCGCGCGTCCGTTTACCTGCATCATGATCCCAATGTTCCCGATCCCGATGGCCCGCGGGGAGGCGCTGTCGTTCACTATATGGTCAAGCGGCTCGTGTTTACCATGACACGCAGTTCTTCCTGAATGTCCTGGAGTTTTTCCATGTCGTGCTGGGAAAACTCTTTCTCACCTGTTGCGAGCTGCTCCTTCAACGCTGCAATCTCGCGCTGGAGATCCCCCGCGACACGAAGCATGGCCTGTCGTGGATCCACGGGAGTTGCGCAAGGCAGGACCTCGACCTCGCCTTTGCGCGGACCGAGATTCAGTGTCTCTCTTGAGCGAGGCACGTATACTTCGAGGCCATATCGTTTCTTGATTTCAGCCGCCAATGCCCGGCTCGCGATCGGCTCTCCGTGAACCACGAAGATCCGAGGCTTGGCCTTTTCCGCAAAAGGCGCCACCCATGCAAGGAGGTCTCTCTGATCGGCATGGGCGGAGAGCCCACCTATCGTGAACACCTTTGCCCTGACCGCAATTTTTTCCCCCAGAATTCTAACCGACTTCGCGCGGTCCACGATCTGTCGCCCAATCGTTCCCCGACCCTGGAATCCTACGATAACAATGCTCGCTCCGGCGCGCCACAAGTTATGTTTCAGATGATGCTTGATACGGCCCGCAGTGCACATGCCGTTACCTGCGATGATAATCGCCGACCCGTGAAGTTGGTTGATCTCCATGGATTCCTGCGCCGTGGAAGTCATCCTCAGATTGGGCACATCGAATGGATCTAATCCTTGGCGGACCAACGCGCGGGCAGGTTCATCATAATACTTTCGATTGTTACGAAAGATCTCCGTGGCCTTGATCGCAAGAGGGCTGTCCAGGCACACGGGAATATCGGGAAGTTTTCCTTCGCGAGAAAACTCCCCGAGGAGATAAAGTATTTCTTGTGTTCTCTCAACCGCGAATGCCGGAATCAGCGCCTTTTCGTGACGAGAAACGGCATACCGGATGGCTTCGAGCAGTTCCGCTTTACTTTCTTCCAACGGACGGTGCAGGCGGTCACCGTAGGTGGATTCGATAAACAAGTAGTCCGCTTCCGCAACCTCGAACGGCTCCTTCACGATGAGCGGATCCTGCCTTCCCAGGTCGCCGGAAAAGACAATCTTCGCGACCTTCCCTTCATCCTCGATCCACAATTCCGCGATGGATGACCCCAGGATGTGTCCTGATGTCCGAAGGCGCGCTCTCATGCCGGAATCAAGATCAATGACTCGGTCGAGTTCCGTAGCTGACAGATACTTGAGGCTCTCCCGGGCATCCTCCGTGGTGTATAGCGGCTCTATGCGCGGACGAGCCTGCCGCCGATTTCTCTTTGTGCGCCACTCGGCTTCCATCTCCTGCACATGTGCGGAATCGAGGAGCATGATTTCGCTCAATTCAATCGTCGGAGGTGAAGCGATGATTGTTCCGCGGAAACCGTCTTTCACAAATTTGGGAATACGTCCGCTGTGGTCTATGTGAGCATGCGTCAGGATGAGGTTCTTAATTCGGCTGGGTTCATAGCCCCAATCCTCCCAATTGCGGCTTTCTTCCTCTTTGCCGCCCTGAAAGAGCCCGCAATCTACTATGAGCCTTTTTCCGTCCGAAGTTTCAATCAGGTAATTGGAGCCGGTCACCGACCCCGCGCCTCCGAAACAAGTAACTCTGATCATCAGTTTTTCCTTCCTACAGAGCCCGCATGAGGAGCCCTGCGCTGGACGAATGCCGTTCCGCTTGGGTGTGCGTTCCGGCGAACGTGAGGCATTATACTGTCGGATTGCGTGATGCTCAACTCCACGCGCCGACTTGTCTCGCGGCGCGTGGCCGGAAAAGCGCTGCCGGACAAGCGGGCATGGCGCCATTGCCCCGCTCAAGTCACTGGTTGCCCCTCTTCCGAGAAGGAGCTTTACACAGGGCCGCCGATAGTCTATAAGTTCCTTTTATGGCTGTGAGCTGAGGTCTCCGCGCTAGGCTTGGGATATTCCCAGGTTTGGCGCACACGCTAAACACGATGAGATTTTCTGTCACCGCCAAGCAGGATGGAGGTAATAAATCGAATACGCCGATGACGGAACACACAAAGGTTGAAAAATCCCGCCGCACCATCTTTCAGGAATACTCGGAAGCCTTTGTGGTCGCGGTGATCCTGGCCATCATCATTCGGGCCTTCCTGGTGCAAGCATTCAAGATCCCGTCCAGTTCTATGGAGCCAACGCTCTTGGTCGGTGACCACATCCTGGTCAATAAATTTATCTATGGTGTCCGGGTTCCTTTCACCGACATGAGATGGCCTGAATTCAAGACTCCCCAACGAGGTGACGTCATTGTTTTTGTATACCCCGAAGACCGCGCCAAGGATTTCATCAAGCGAGTGGTGGCGGTCGGAGGCGACACGATCGAGATCAGAGACAAGAATGTTTTAGTGAATGGTAAATTAGTCCGCGATCCCAAAGTGCGTCATTTGGACAACGCTGTGATTCCCGGCAATATGAATCCGCGCGACAATTTGGCCCAGGTCAAAGTGCCTGACGGGGCCCTCTTCGTAATGGGAGACAACCGCGACTACAGCCACGACAGTAGATTTTGGGGTTTTGTCTCGGTGGAGGACGTCAAGGGGGAAGCGTTCATGATCTACTATTCCGCCGGGTCATTCCCGGGGATCAGGTGGAAGCGCCTCTTCTCTATCATCCGATAAAGCGGTGATTCCTCCCCGGGACATTTCATGGGAATTTGCTTTCAAACTAGTGACTTGTGAGCGGCTGAGGTTGGGGGGCCCGGTTCATAACGAACGCCGCAGACCCGTCAGATCTCCGTTGACCTGACCCACTACCCGCCACCCATGCCATATTGTTTCTTCGAACGCAACTTCGTATTAGGTTCTGCCGGGATTTTCGGCCTTCCATCGGCTTTCGTCGCGCTCTCCCGATACTCTCACTTTCAGAATTCTTGACAAGAAAAGTCGTATTTGATACCGTCCTTTCCCCAGTCGTGTTTCTCCGTTCTTGGCTTCGGCCTAAGGTTTTGCGTTCACCAAATAGAGGGCCTCATGGGGCCCCGGAGGGCAGGTTCTCATTTCGCGAAAAGGGGGAGTGGGGAGATGGCGGGAACTCTATGCTGGCAGCACATGAAATGCGGGCGAGAAATCAATTGCCCGGCTTACCCTGACCGGGGCTTCGACTGCTGGAACGTGGAAGCCACCTTGTGTCGAGGTGAGCGCCAAGGGAAATATGGTGACAAAATCCGCAATTGTCGCGAGATCTGCGAATACTATGACGGCGTAATGAACGGACGGATCAGGGTCACCTAGTACGCTGCTTCCGTATGAAAAAACGTTCGGATCGTGATCGCAAGCGCCGAAGCCCTCGCAATGTCCGGGCGGTTCTGCGGGAGCCGCGCGCGCCGGGGAGCGGCCGGATAATTCCGAGCAAATTCTCTATTTCTGGATGGGAGAGTCCGCATCTCCGACAATCCCCCTGTATTCCCTTCCAGGAAAGGGGGAAAGACGTCAGGTGAGCGCTGCTACAGCTTCACGGACGGGAAAAGCTCATCTCGGGTATGGGGAAAAAAGAGCGCGGCCATGAAATTGTCCATGTACGAGGCGTCCTCTGAGAGCTCAACGTTGGTCATGGTCCGCGAGACGGCCCTTGCGGTTTGAAAGAGGTTCCGATCGAGGGCCGCGAGCCTGGCGCCCTTAAGCGATGAATTCCCGATGAACGCAAACTTGTCCCGGTCGATGTCAGGGAGCAGGCCAATGGTGATCGCGTGCTCCAGGTTGATGAAACTCCCGAAAGCTCCCGCAATGATCACCCGATCGAGAGCGTCCACGCTCACGCCGATCTTATCTAACACGCACGTATAGCCCGAAAACATAGCGCCCTTGGCCCGGATGAGATTGTCCAGGTCAACTTCACTCAGGACAATGTCCTGCTTGATTCCCGATTCCCCCGCCCGGCAGATCACGTACTCATGGCCGCTTCGCCCGTTCCGTATCCGGTCGGTTTTGAGGTCGGTGGAGTACTTGCCGTTGCGGTTGAGGATTCCGGTCTTGAGCATCTGGGAGACGATGTTGATGATCCCTGAGCCGCAGATGCCGAGAGCGGGTTTAGCATCGATGGTTCTGATCATCGGTTCAAAGGTGTCAGGATCGATGAGTATGCCTTCAATCGCGCCTGGAGCCGCTCTCATCCCATGTTCCAGACCGCCGCCTTCGAACGCGGGGCCCGCGGAGCACGATGCGGTCATGAGGAGGTCCCGGTTGCCAACCACGATCTCGCCGTTGGTTCCGATGTCAATGAAGAGCGTCATCAGGTCCGAGTCCCACATGCCTGTGGCCAGCACCCCGCTTACGATATCGCCTCCCACGTACGAGGCCACACACGGAAAAGCTTGCACCAATCCATATTGGGGTAACTGAAGGCCGATCGTGGATGCGGGCACGGGTTCCAGGTTCAGCGCTACCGGCACATACGGGCTCTCTCGGAGGAATCGAGGGTTCAGCCCAAGAAGAAAATGGGTCATTACCGTGTTTCCCGCGGCAACCAGGTAACCCAAGGATTCCCGGGGGACACCGCTCACCTTGAGAGTCTCCTCGATTATCTCGTTGATTCCCTTGACCACCTCGGCCTGAAGCTTTTGGAGGCCATCTTTTTTCAGGGCAAAGACGATCCGGCTGATCACGTCGTCGCCCATAGAGATCTGGGGGTTGTATCGGGAGGCTTTGGCCAGCGCTTCCCCGCTCGTCAGATCAATGAGTTCACCCCACAGGGAGGTGGTCCCGATATCGACTGCGAGGGCGGTCTGGCTCTGATTCAAATGTCCGGGCAGGACACCGCGGAGTCTATAGACAGGCTTGTCGCACCCCGGGATGTCTTCAACCTGCAAGCTCGCGGTGAGCTTCCAATCGCCTTGTCTGAGCGCGCTGGGGAGCTGTTTGACCAGGTCCAGATCCGCGGCTACAGGACTGATGTCGTGATTGACTTTTAGTGTGCGGATCAACCGCTCGTAATCGCTTAGATTATCCAGCGGCCGCGGAGGATCCAATTCCATGAGGACCCTCACAGACACCGGATTGATTTCAGGCGCCAGGGGCGATTCCATAGGCCGGGCGGTCAGCCGCATGCGCTCGGCCTCGTCTCGCGGAATCATTTTGCGGCCGACTTTGGCTTCCGGCGCCTCGACCGTGATGTTTCCGGTTACCTTTGTCTGACATGCGAGCACATAGCCTTCGGCCTGCAACTTGCGGTCAAGTTTATCGATCTCGAGCGTCTCCACCGCGCCTTCGGCGATTTTTACCTTGCATTGGCCACAAGCGCCGGAACCGCCACACGCGGCCGGAATGAAAACACCCGCGTCCAAGGCCAGGTCAAGGAGAAGCTCGCCTGCGCGAGCCTCGACCGTCACGTCATCGGGCAAGAACCGAATCAGGGCCTTTTCCACGATGTCTCCTCCAAACTGCGGCGCAAAGTCAGGCGCCGACCGCACTCACTGGCCACGGACACGGAAAGATTATATACTAGATGTGGTTTACATGCACGATGGTCAAACTCCCTTATAATGATTGCTCGCGATCAAATCAAGAAATTGTCCGGCGCACGCTTGCGCCCCGAGCGAGAGAGGAGACTGGGAAATGTCGCTGAAAGTTTGCGAAATATTTGCCAGTATCCAGGGTGAGTCCTCCTTCGCAGGCCTCCCCATGACTTTTGTGAGGCTTGGCGGGTGTAATCTCCGATGCCGGTACTGCGATACTCCTTACGCCCAGGAAGGCGGCGAAGAGATGCGCCTGGATGAGGTGGTCCAACGAGTCCACGAACACGGCTGGAAACTGGTGGAGATCACCGGCGGCGAACCCCTCATGCAAGAAAAAACCCCGGACCTGGCTCGATCGTTGCAATCCGAAGGATGCACGGTGCTGGTCGAAACGAACGGATCGCTGGACATATCTCTGCTTCCCCAGGGGATCATCCGTGTTATAGACATTAAGTGCCCGTCCAGCGGGGAGAGTGAACGGGTCCTATGGCAAAACCTCTGGAAGCTCGAGCCCCACGATGAAGTAAAGTTTGTCATGGCCAATCGCCATGACTACGAATGGACCAAGGGCATCCTGCGGGAACGGTTTGCCGCGAATCAAAGCAAAATCCTCTTTTCCGCGGTCTTCGGCGAACTCCCGCCGCGCGTCCTGGCCGAATGGATGCTTGCAGACAAGATCCAGGCCAGACTCCAGCTCCAGATGCACAAGTTCATCTGGCCGCCGGGAACCAAAGGAGTGTGAGAGCGCTGGGGTCTTTAAGAAAAAGCGCTTTCGGGGGACACCTGCAATGGGCAACGTAAAAGCTCTTGGCCGCATTCGGTGAGCCAACATCCCGTCATTCCTGCGGAACCAGGAATCCGGTTCCGGAAGCGTAGAAAAAGGCTTGCCATTATCGGCGCTTTACGTTCCTCGATTCTCGCTTACGCGGAAATGACGAAACAACGCTTTGAGGCCGTCCTTTGGGACCACTCATCTCGTGGCTAGGCGCACAAGATCTCCGGCAACGGTTCTAGGCGCCGATTCAAGGGCGTCCGGATGTTGCAGACTGTTCCCGTTTTCCAGGTGACCAAGAAATGGCTCCGAAGGCGGTAGTTCTCCTGAGCGGCGGCCTTGATTCGACCACGACCCTGGCTGTCGCGCAGGCGCTGGGTTTTCAGGTTTACGCTATCAGTTTCGACTACGGTCAACGCCACAAAGTGGAGCTTGAGGCCGCAAGACGAGTGGCCGATCATATGGGCGCAGTCGAACATCTCATCGTGAAGGTGAACCTGCGCACAATCGGCGCATCCGCGCTCACGTCGGAAGACCCGGTCCCAAAAGGACGCACCGTGGAAGAGATGGCCCGCGAGATTCCCGTCACGTACGTGCCCGCAAGAAATACCGTGTTCCTGTCCCTGGGGCTCGCATGGGCCGAAGCCCTGGGAGCGCAGGACATCTTCATCGGTGTGAATGCTTTGGATTATTCAGGGTATCCGGATTGTCGGCCCGAATACATCGAAGCGTTCACCAAGATGGCCAACCTTGGCACCAAAGCGGGCGTGGAGGGGCGCGCCTTCAGAATCCACACCCCCCTCATATCCTTGAGCAAAGCCGAAATTGTCCGAAAGGGGCTGGAACTGGGGGTGGACTATTCGCTCACCCACAGTTGTTACGATCCCGCCCCCGACGGAAAGCCCTGCCGCGCGTGCGATTCCTGCTTGCTGAGGGCGAAAGGGTTTGAAGAAGCGGGAGCAAGAGATCCTCTGGTAGGATAAATAGGCGCTCGGCCGGCGCAGGCTTCGGTAGAACAAGCTACAGAGGCCCCTGCCGGTAGGAAGGCCGATGAAAACAAATCCTATCCGCCGAAAGATGGATGGATGAACTCCACCCGGTCTCCTTCCTGGACCGTCACGGTCTGAAAGTCCTTGCGGTAGACGAACCGACCGTTTACTTCCACAATGACGGCGGGATCATCTTCCTGGGCTCTATCCAGCAGCTCCTGGATGGTGACCGCGCATCCCTCGATCTGTTCGGAAAAACCATTGAGCATAAATTTCAATCAGCAAGCCTTCTCTCTGGAAACCCCAACCGGTTACCTTCTTCTCTATCCCGCTTCGATCGGCGGTCCGGGGCTCACCTCTGCTTGGATGCCGTATGAAGCGAGCCACCGGACAAGTTCGCGGCATGTCTCATAGGCCCTGCCGTGGCGCAGGTCCGTCTCGTGATCCGAATCCGCTTCTTGGCATTCGTACGGGGGGCACATGAAGTAGAGCCACCCGGTATAACCTCCAAACGGCGTGCCGTCCGTTGGACGATTGCAGGCCATGACCCCGCGAGCTATCTGCGCGTCCACAGGAACCACCACATGATATTGATCTCCGCGTGGGGATACGCCGATCCACCCCAGATTTCCGCAGTGCGAAGACATGGTTGCCCTGAGAATATCATTGAACGGAATGCGGAGCATGGTTCACTCGGAAGAAGTAACGACCACGCGGTTCGCTCTGTTTATGATGGCGATCCCATACGCCATTGTCAATACATAATATAGTGTTTCTCGACCACCCGGGCGCCGATTCGACGCCTGGATATGGACCATGTTGTTCAGCGGGGCGAAACCTGGTTCGGGCCGCCTCCTTTCTCCAAAAAACGCTCCTCAATGAAATCGCACAACGCTTCCCAGTCGTTCAGGTCAAACACGGGCACGCCCGCGGGAGGGTCGGTGGGATTGCCTGCAATCGCAACCAGATTGTCGTCTCCGTCACAAAGGAGCTCCGGGTAATGCTCCGCTCTGAAGACCTCGATCTTCGGGTGCTTTTCCCGCTTGTACCCTTCGGTAATGATTAGGTCCACGTCCCGGATAAACTTGTCCCGTATTTCCACAAGGGTATGGTCGTGGTCCGCGTCCGTAACCAGCGCCAGTTTCTGAGGAGAAGAAATCACGGTGATCCTGCTGCCCGCTTGTTTGTGTCGCCAGGAGTCCTTCCCTTCGCGGTCTATGTCGAAGTGATGCGCGTCATGTTTAATCGTGCCTATGCGGTAGCCGCGGGAGGTCAATCCGGTGACGAGCTTCTCCAGCAGTGTGGTCTTGCCCACGTCGGATTTTCCCACAATCGATAGAATCGGTATCATAAACAATCCTCTCGAAACGGAACGCTTCTCTGCAAAGTATAATACAGTTCGAACGCCATCCTCCACCGTTTACGAGAAGTCCTCGCGGAAATACATCCCGAGATCGGCGCCGAGGTCGTGAAGAGGGCTCAAGCGAATTACTGAGCTTCTGTGTCTTCCCTGACGTTGACGCGTCGCGAACAGGATGCTAGATTTTTTCGCAAGCGCCTGAGCGCTGCCCGGCATAAGGCGCCCCCTCGCGTTCGACCGCATTCGTAGTATTCGTTCCTATGAGCGCCCAAAGGGCAAACGGCGCGCAGTGGGCCGGGAATCCTTTTTTCGTTCGGACGAACCCATCGGGTTTGACAAGCCGGTAGCCTCTGTATGATGCTCGCGCCGTAGGGAGTAATCGATGTCAATTCAGGAAGAGATCCTGGAAATAGCGAAAGCCGGCCGAGAAGCGTCTCGAGAAGCCGCGAAGCTTTCAATTCCCGTTAAGGCCAAGATCCTCACGGATGTGGCCGCAAAGCTAAAGGAGAGTCGCGCGCGCCTTCATGAGGAAAACCGAAAGGACCTGGATGACGCCAAGGCCAAAGGCCTTTCCGCAGCCATGCTGGATCGCCTCACTCTTTCGGACAAGGTAATTGATCAGACTGCGGATGGACTGAAAGAAATCGCGGAGTTCCCTGATCCGGTCGGAGAAATCGTCCGTATGTGGCCCCGCCCGAACGGGATGCGAGTGGGCAAGATGCGCATACCGTTGGGAGTGATCGGGATCATTTATGAATCCAGGCCGAACGTGACCGCGGATGCGGCCGCGCTCTGTCTCAAGGCGGGGAACGCGGTTATTCTGCGGGGCGGCTCCGAAGCGATCAACTCCAACAAAGCCATCACAGCTCTCTTCAAGGAGGCTCTCTGGGAAAACAAAGTGAGCCAAGACGTGGTGAATCTGGTTCCCATGACGGACCGGGAAGCGATCCTGCATATGCTGAAACTGGAGGATCAGATCGACCTTATCATCCCTCGGGGCGGAGAAGATCTGATTCGCTTCGTGGCTGAAAATTCAAAGATTCCGGTCATCAAGCACTACAAGGGTGTCTGCCACCTTTACGCTGATGAAGCTGCGGACTTGGACATGGCGGAGAATCTTGCAGTCAATTCCAAAGTTCAGAGGCCCGGTGTGTGCAACGCGCTGGAAACGCTTCTCGTGCACCAGTCCATCGCGGACGTGTTCCTCCCGAGGGTCGCGCAAAAGCTGGAAGCCGAGGGTGTGGAGTTGCGAGGCTGTGAGCGATCGCGCAGCGTGGTCCCGTCCATGAGACCCGCGACCGAGGAGGACTGGTATGCGGAATACCTGGACCTGATCCTCGCAGTGAAGGTAGTGTCCGGCATCGATGAGGCCATAGACCACATTGATCGCTATGGTTCCCTGCACACGGAAACCATTGTGACGCGGAATTACGATGCCGCGCAGAAATTCCTCAGAGAAGTCAACTCATCGTCCGTCATCGTGAACGCCGCCACCAGAATGAGTGACGGATACGTGTACGGTCTTGGGGCAGAAATCGGGATCAGCACGACCAAGCTCCACTCGTTCGGTCCCATGGGAGTTGAGGATCTCACCACTACAAAGTTCATCGTCCTGGGGGAGGGGCAGATACGACAGTAGCAGAGCAGGGAGGCTGAAGATAAGGGCCGGTCCGGCCGCTTTTTCAACACCTCATTCTCCTTGCTACCCATCTCAGACGGTCGCGTCCGCCTAAGGAGATTCCTGTGACGGAAATCCGCAGCACCATAGACCTCATGATGGAACGCACGCGGGGCATGTCGCTCTCCGAAGAAGAGAAGGACTCTCTCCGCAGAGAAGAATTGACCAAGAGAGCCAAGGGTTTCAGAATCAAGCTCCTGGATGCGGCGTCGCAAGCGGACGACATCCTCGGTTCACTCGCGAACGAGCCCGAAGCGGATAGGAAGCTCCTCTTCTCCTATCTGTGGAACGAGATGGCCGACGGCATTCCTGCCGACCACCATGCCCAGAAGCACCTGGATATCATGGAGAAACTGCCGCAGGCGGCAGCGAAATCGGAACTGCTCGGGCGATTCAGAGAGCTCGCCAAACGATTTTCCAAGGATCAGAAAAAGGATAAGCATAAGATTCTGGCGCACGAGAAGAAGAAGCTCGCTGCATTAGGGATTTCAGGCGCCGCCGTGGTCCCCAAAATGCCTTCGGAGACAGAAGAAGACGCGGAGCATCTGACCCAACTCGAAGAACTGAAAAGGAAACTGCTGGAGGAAGCGGCCAAGTAAAGTGCCGCGCGTTGAAACAGACCTGATCTCACCCTCCCCCTTCCCCCTCCCATCGAGGGAGGGGAACTGTGAAACCCTCTCCCCTGGCGGGAGAGGGCAGGGTGAGGAGGAATGACCAGCGCCAGGGGCTAATCCTATTTTAACGCCTATGCCCCTGTCCCCTCCCATCAAGGGAGGGGTTAGGGCTTTGGTAGGCGCCGGCGTCCCTGCCGGTGCATTCCCCTCCCCTGGCGGGAGGGGTTGGGGGAGGGGGCGTAGGGCGGACAGAAGAGATTCGAGTTCAACGTACCGCAGTGCAGACCGAAGTGTACGCGAGACCAACCGCGCAAATGAGGCCGAGATAGTAGTCGGCAGGGAGAAACTGTCTCAAAAGTCTTGGAACAGAGCAGATCGTGCCACAATGGGTGGCCGGGACGTCACACGTCCCGGTGCCGAAGGCACAAGAAGCGTTCTTGTTGTGAAGTGCCTGGTCGGGTATATCGTCAGTCACTTCAATGTCTTATGGTCATCGCCTCCTGTCGCTCCGCGACCCCGACGTATAACGTCGGGGCCAGTGCGCCTGTGAGCGTACTTAATCAGAGAGGTGAAAGTCCTCTCCAGGTATACCTTCTCCGGCCTGTAACCGACTGTCACTGCGTCGCCGTGAGGCGGGGTGGAGAGCAACAGGAGGTGAACGACCAGTCCGTAGGTTAACGAACCCGTTTCGGCCGGGTGGTTTCGGCGAGTCTGCTAGCTGATGACGAAGCCTAGACCCTCGCTTGGGAAGGCATTG